>SAMEA104315426__coassemble_376_pt1 | contig 30382 bp, 18 predicted proteins | sample SAMEA104315426__metabat2_low_PE_027 | metagenome-assembled genome bin SAMEA104315426 (sample SAMEA104315426) | gut metagenome | biome: Monkey gut; feature: monkey-associated habitat; material: faeces | place: China | collected 2013 | reverse complement strand
AATACTTGCCTATCACCGCATGGCGCACTTCGTGCTTATACGGTGTTTCTTACAGACAGAGCCTCGCCGAGGCTCTCTGCTTATGTAACTTCTTCAGTATCAGGGATAGACCGCACTTCTCCGATGTGCGAAGCAAGAGGAATACTTGCCTATCACCGCATGGCGCACTTCGTGCTTATACGGTGTTTCTTACAGCCGAGCCTCGCCGAGGCTCTTTGCTTATGTAACTTCTTCAGTATCAGGGATAGGTCGCACTTCTACGAGGTGCGAAGCAAGAGGAATACTTGCCTATCACCGCATGGCGCACTTCGTGCTTATACGGTGTTTCTTACAGACAGAGCCTCGCCGAGGCTCTCTGCTTATGTAACTTCTTCAGTATCAGGGATAGACCGCACTTCTCCGATGTGCGAAGCAAGAGGAATACTTGCCTATCACCGCATGGCGCACTTCGTGCTTACCCTGAGTTACATACAGATGAAAGTATCCGACTTTCTTTGATGAGAGTGGTATCACCGCATGGCGCTACGCTTTTTATTCGAGCTTCTTTTTGACGAAAGGAGTGGGGTGAATTTCGTAGGCTTTGAGGAAAAAAGTTCTTGCGGCAGCCTTGTCGTTGATGTTCCAATAGTAGTTGCCCAGGTATAGGAGAGTATCGTAGTTTTCAGCATCAATGCTGAGTATTTTTGTGTATGTTTCAACTGCTTTTTCAGTCTGACCGTCAAGAAGATAGCCTTGTGCAAGCGTTGAGAGAAAGTTTACATTTTCAGGTAATCCTTCAAGCATAATACTTGCGTACTTAATCATATTTTTTCCGTCTTTTCGGAATGTGTAATACTCCATCAGTGAATTATCCACGGTGCGAGTCATCCAAGCATAGTTGTCTTTGACGAGGATTAGATAGTTCTCGTAAGCATTTTCAAGTCCTATGTTGAAACTTTCGGATTTTACGGTGCCGAACAGTGCTTTGAACGGAACGTGCCTGTCAATGGCGTCATTTGTAAATCTCAGTACTGCCGCGGTGTCCGGTATCATCAGTGATGATACTATTGCTTTACCGAAAATGTCTGTACACTCTTTGTCTTGCTCAAGGAGTAAGGTGTAAAAAGCTGATGCGCTCGGCCATTCATTTTGAGAAAAATATCTGTCCGCTCGCAGTCTTACGGTTGCATTATCAAGTGCATACGATGCAAGTGCTGAAAGTAACGTCAGAATTGCTATAAATATCCGTCTCATATCTCAAAATGTATTAATTGGCTGTGTGGCAATATGTTATACGGTTACTTCACCTATCAGTGAGCAGCCGAGGTAATTTTTTACTTCAGAGGCGGTCAATCCCAAGCCGAAAAGGTACATCATTTTAGTGATCGCAGCTTCTGTCGTCATATCGTGTCCGGAAACGACGCCTGCTTTCGCAAGACGGTCGCCTGCATAATAGCGTCCGTCGTTAACGCCTCCGTTTGCACACTGTGTTATGTTTATTATCACTATTCCGCGAGAAACAGCATCGGTGATTGCAGCGGTAAACCATTCATCAGTAGGTGCATTTCCTGCGCCGTAAGTGCGTAGGATAATACCTTTAATGCCAGGAGTGTGAAGTTGGTGGCTGAGTATTCCTTCCGTTAAGCCTGGGAATAAGTCTATCACCATTATGTTAGGGTCAAGGTGCGGCTTTACGTCAAGCGGGCGGCGTGAAGGACTTCTCCAGAGTGCCTCCTGATTGAAATGTATGCCGAGTCCTATTTTTGCAAGTGACGGATAGTTGTTGCTCTTGAAAGCATTGAAATTATCAGCACTCATCTTTGTGGATCTGTTACCGCGCCAGAGGTAGTTCTCAAAGAGAATAGCCACTTCCTGTACCATAGGAAAACCCATGCTGTCTGTTGCAGCTGCTATCTGGAGGGCGGTGATAAGATTTTCTTCGCCGTCAGTACGGACTTCACCTATCGGCAGTTGTGAGCCGGTGATGATAACAGGCTTGTGAAGATTGCCGAGCATAAATGATAATGCTGATGCGGTGTAAGCCATGGTGTCCGTTCCGTGGAGCAGTACAAAACCGTCGTACTTGTCGTAGTATTCACTGATATAAGTCACTATCTGTTCCCATAGCGCAGGACTCATATCACTTGAATCGATAGGGTTCTGGAACTGGATATGGTTAATGGCATAGTCCAGCTTTTTTATCTTGGGTACATTGTCTATCAGGTGGTCAAAGTCAAATGGCTTGAGAGTCCCGGTTTCGGAATCCTCAATCATACCGATAGTGCCGCCGGTGTAGATGATGAGTATGTGCGGTTGATGTCTGTCCATATAGTGGAGTGTGATAAAAATAGGAGAGAGGAGAATTTATAATTTATTTAATCAAGTATTTTCAGCCTATTTTAGCACCCGGAGTAGATGCGGAAGACGGCGAGATGACGGTCAGTGAGCCGTCAGCGTTGACTGCAGAGAGAATCATACCTTCTGACTCTATTCCGCAGATTTTTCTCGTTGCGAGGTTTGCGATATATACTACTTGCTTTCCTACGAGTGTTGCAGGGTCGTAATGCTCTGCGATGCCGGAGAGAATAGTGCGAGGATTACCGGTACCGTCATCGATAGAGAACTGAAGAAGTTTTTTAGCCTTCTTCACTTTCTGACAGTCAAGGACAGTGCCTACACGCAAGTCAGCCTTGGCAAAAGTGTCAATATCAATAGTTTCAGCCACAGGTTCCGGCTTGAAATTCTTGATGATATTTTCCTTCTTGATGCGAGCAAGGCGGTCAAGCTGGTATTGTATAGTTTCGTCCTCAATCTTTTCAAAGAGCAGTTCCGGTTCACCGAGTTGAGTTCCGGCAGGAATAATATCGGTTTTTGCAAGCATATCCCAGTCGTTGTGCTCGATTTTGAGGATTTTAGCAAGTTTTTCGGACATAAACGGCAAGAACGGTTCGAACGCCACTTCAATGTCGCCGCAAATCTGAAGAGCGACGTTAAGGATAGTCTTAACTCGTTCCATATCAGTCTTTGCAACCTTCCATGGCTCGGTGTCTTGTAAGTATTTATTACCGAGGCGAGCGAGGTTCATAGCCTCTTTAAGGGCTTCACGGAAGTGGAAGCCGTCAAGTGCTTCAGAGAGGGCTTTCTTGATGGAAACAACTTCCTCAAGCGTAGCTTTGTCGATGTCCTGAAGTTCGCCTGCTGCAGGAACTACGCCGGCGAAGTATTTGTGAGTAAGCACAATGGCACGGTTCACGAAATTGCCGAGGATAGCTACCAGCTCACTGTTGTTTCTTGTCTGGAAGTCTTTCCAAGTGAAGTCATTATCTTTTGCCTCCGGAGCATTGGCAGTAAGAACATAGCGTAATACATCTTGCTTGCCGGGGAAGTCGCGGAGATATTCGTGGAGCCAGATAGCCCAGTTGCGTGAAGTGGAAATCTTGTCGCCCTCAAGGTTCAGGAACTCATTTGAAGGAACATTGTCAGGAAGTTGGTAGTTATCACCGTAAGCCATGAGCATAGCAGGGAATACGATGCAGTGGAACACGATGTTGTCTTTACCGATAAAGTTTATGATGCGTGTTTCAGGGTCTTTCCAGTATTTTTCCCAAGTGTCCGGAAGAAGCTCCTTAGTGTTTGAAATGTATCCGATAGGAGCGTCGAACCACACGTAAAGCACTTTACCTTCGGCACCTTCTACAGGTACAGGTACACCCCAATCAAGGTCGCGGCTCACAGCACGCGGCTGAAGTCCGAGATCAAGCCAGGATTTACACTGACCGTACACATTCGGACGCCATTCCTTATGTTCGTCAAGAATCCAGTGAGCAAGCTTGTCCTGCCATTTATCCAGCGGAAGATACCAGTGGCGAGTCTCACGGAGAACAGGGGTATTGCCTGTGATGGCACTCTTTGGATTAATCAAGTCTGTAGCGTTCAGTGAAGAACCGCATTTCTCGCATTGGTCACCGTAAGCGTTAAGGTTGTGGCAATGTGGACATTCACCTGTTACGTAGCGGTCAGCGAGAAATTGGTTTGCCTTCTCATCGTAAAGCTGCATTGAAGTCTTTTCAACAAATTCACCTTTTTCGTACAAGTGACGGAAGAATTCAGATGCAGTGTCAGTGTGGATTTGAGTAGTGGTACGTGAATATATATCAAAAGAAATACCCAGTTCCTCAAAAGAGTCCTTGATGATTTTATGGTAACGGTCAACAATATCTTGAGGAGTCACACCTTCAGCCTTTGCCTTGATAGTGATAGGAACACCATGTTCATCACTACCTCCAATCATTACCACGTCCTCACCTTTAAGACGAAGATAACGAACGTATATATCAGCCGGGACATATACTCCGGCAAGGTGACCGATATGTACCGGTCCATTTGCGTATGGCAACGCTGTCGTAACGAGGGTACGTTTAAATTTTTTCATATTGTGCTTATATTGTTATAGCGATTCAAGAATACGTTTTAATACTACTTGTGCGGAAATCTCTCTGTTTGCAGCTTCCGGGATAACGAGTGAGGTAGGTGCTTCTATGACATCGTCGCTTACTATCATATTTCTTCTCACAGGCAGACAGTGCATAAAGAATGCATTATTCGTCAGAGCCATTTTTTCAGAAGTGACAGTCCAGCTGCGGTCTGTGGAAAGGACTTTACCATAGTTAGGGTCTGTGTATGCGCTCCAATTCTTTGCATATACGAAGTCAGCGCCTATAAGTGCCTCGTCTTGATTGTGAGTTACGATAGCATTACCTGTGAATTTAGGGTCAAGGTCATAGCCCTCAGGATTTGCTATCACAAAGTCGTAGCCCGCAGCGTTAATCCACTCTGCGAATGAATTCGGCACAGCCTGAGGTAAAGCCTTCGGGTGAGGAGCCCAAGTCATAACGATTTTAGGTCTGTCATTCTTGCGGTATTCTTCAATCGTGATGAGGTCCGCAAAGGACTGCAGCGGGTGACGAGTAGCGGCTTCCATAGAGAAAACAGGACGTCCGGAATATTTTATAAATTGATTGAGGATTTTTTCCTCATAGTCATCAGTCTTGGATTCAAAACGTGCAAAAGAGCGTACGCCGATTACGTCGCAGTAACACCCCATCACGGGTATTGCTTCAAGCAAATGCTCCGGCTTGTCACTGTCCATGATTACACCGCGCTCCGTCTCAAGTTTCCAGGCACCTTGATTTACGTCAAGGACAATGACATTCATGCCGAGGTTCATAGCCGCCTTCTGAGTACTCAGACGGGTACGTAAAGACGAGTTGAAGAAAATCATCAGCAATGTCTTGTTTTTACCTAACTCAGTGAAAGCAAAACGGTCCCTTTTCACTTCAAGAGCCTCTGCAAGTGCGATGCGTAAGTCGCCTATATCGTTTACGTTTGTGAAATGTCGCATAATAAAGTCGTTTCTTTTCCAAATTATATGCAAAAATACATAAAAACTGCGATATTAAAGGCTTATATAGCGAAAATCTTTATAATATGCTATGGCTTTTTGATTTATCATCAGTGCAAATCGGTGTTTTCTTATCAGTCTTGCTGACGAAAAAAGGCTGTGCAGAGGACTTTTCTGTCACAGCCTTTGTACTATTTTATGTCTCTTGATAATAATTTATTTAAGTGGCTTTATATCTAATTTTACCGGTTTTACCATATTTTTCGGGTCAAGAATTGTCTCAAGATCTTCATTGGTGAGGATACCTTCTTTTACCACTAATTCCGATACGCTTTCGCCTGTCTGAAGTGCTTTCTTTGCTATATTTGTAGAGTGGTCGTAGCCTATATACGGATTAAGTGCGGTGACGATGCCGATGCTGTTATGTACCTCGTCTCTGCACGCTTTTTCGTTTGCCGTGATTCCGTCAACGCAGAGGGTGCGAAGAGTGTCGAATGCGTTTTTGAGAAGGTCAACGGATTCGAAGCAGCATTGTGCCATTACAGGTTCCATTGCGTTCAGTTCAAGTTGTGAGGCTTCACCTGCCATTGTCACGCAGAGTTCGTTTCCGATCACCTTAAATGCCACTTGACTTGCCACTTCCGGTATTACCGGATTTACCTTGCCCGGCATAATTGATGATCCGGGTTGACGTGCCGGCAAGTTTATTTCGCCTAAGCCGCATCTCGGTCCGCTTGAGAGCAAACGTAAGTCGTTGCATATTTTGTTAAGTTTCACTGCTACGCGTTTTAAGGCAGACATATATCCTACCATGCAAGATGTGTCTGACGTTGCACCCACAAGGTCGCCGGATAACTTTATATCCCAGCCTGTAAGTTCAGCCAATGCTTTGACGGTAGCTTCTGCGTATCCCGGTTCGGAGCAGATACCTGTACCCACTGCCGTTGCTCCCATATTGACGGTCAGGAAGTCCTCTGCAGCTTGGTTTAAGTGCTTTATTTCGTCGTTAAGAATACTTGCGAATCCGTTAAAAGTTTGTCCTAACGTCATCGGTACTGCATCTTGGAGTTGTGTGCGTCCCATTTTGATGACTGATGCAAATTCTTCACTTTTTTTGCGGAACGACTTTATGAGCATTTCAAGGTGAGGAAGTAGTGCCAAGTGGCTTGCGTATAGTCCTAAATGTATGGCTGTAGGGTAAGCGTCGTTTGTGGATTGAGAACGGTTTATTTGATCATGTGAATCGCAGTATTGGTATTCGCCCGGTTCATGACCTGTGTGGATAAGGGCAAGGTTCGCGATTACTTCATTAGCATTCATGTTGGTGCTTGTGCCTGCTCCGCCTTGAATCATATCTACGGGGAATTGGTCATGGTACTTTCCGTCAAGCAAGTCCTTACATGCAGCACAGATACCCTTGAACTGTTCATCGGTCAGCAATCCGAGGTCATGGTTGGCGTAAGCGGCAGCCATTTTAGTGTAAGCAAGTCCGTTAATGAACAGTGGATATTGGCTTAACTTGAAATTACTGATATTGAAGTTTTCAATTCCTCTCAGTGTTTGTATTCCATAGAGCTTGTCTGATGTCATTTCACGTTCACCGAGCAAGTCGTGCTCAATACGTGTCTTAACTGAATTTCCCATTATATCAATGTCTTTTTTATTTCTTAAATTTGAGGTTAACTGTGATTGTCCGACAAAATTATAAACTTATTTATTATTTTCAAAACCTTTCATTATGCACAAAAACAACCGCAAAAGGTGTTAAGTTTTGCGGCTGTTTTTACTATTTGTTGCCTTTAATTTGCTTTCTTAAAACAAAAGGTACTTATTTGTGAAAAAATAGGACTAACGATTACTTTTACTACGATTTTTGTTATTCCGAATTTTATTTCTGAAATAAGAAATTTTAACTATAATTAGTCTTATTTACTGTTTTTAATAGGCGTTTTTATCTCCTTGGATAATGTTTGTGACAGTCTTCACTATGATTTTCAAGTCAAGGAGGAAAGACCAGTGTTCCGCATACCAAATATCGTATTCCACACGGCGTTCCATCTGCCAGAATTCCTTTATTTCACCGCGATAGCCGTTTACCTGCGCCCAACCTGTTATACCGGTTTTCACGGTGTGGCGAACCATGTATTGCTCGATAAGTTTACTGTAATCTTCAGTGCATTTCAGCATGTGGGGACGAGGACCTACAACGGACATATCACCTAAAAATACATTTATGAATTGTGGCAATTCGTCAAGTGAAGAACGGCGAAGAAAGTCACCTACTTTAGTTTTTCTCGGGTCATTCTCCGTGGCTTGAATTTCGTCTGCAAGCTTGTTTACCTTCATAGTACGGAACTTCCAGCAAGTGAACGGCTTACCGCGGTAACCTGTCCTTTGCTGCTTGAAAAATACCGGTCCCGGTGATGAAAGCTTGATGGCTATTGCGATAGGAATAAACAATATCGGTGAAAATATCAGGAAAGTACCGGAAAATGCAATGTCAAAGGCACGCTTAATAAAGCGGTTAAACGGATTTGCAAGCGGAGTAGGGTGGATTGAAAGCACAGGCAGAGTGCCTATAAGGTTAAGTTCGTATTTTCTCTCGATGTACTTGTTGATGTGAGGAACGTAATTGAATTTCACTACGTTTTTCTCAGCAATACGTATCACTTCCGCAATCCCGTTACGATTTTCGCCGGACATTGTGAAATATATTTCATCTACTTCATTATCCTTAATGAATTTCTCAAGAATATTAATATCTCCTTCATAATTCCACTTGAAGTCACTGCTTGGTTTGGGTCCGAAATAGCCTAAAATACGGTAACCGAATCCCGGGTCCGAGAGTAGATTGTAAGTAAGTCGCTCCGCATTCTCGTCAGTGCCTATGATAACGACTCTGAGGAAGTTATAGCCGTTTTTGCGATAATGTTTCAGTATTAAACGGCATATTGACCATGTCAGCGGCAACACCACAATGTATGCTCCGTAAAACAGCCATAAAGCCTGTGCAGGCACCCAAGCCTGGAGAATGTAAAGCATCGCTATAAAGCAGCAAGCGTGGAGGAATACGGATTTTATAGCAATCTTGATAATACGGTCAATGTGTAATGCTCTTACGCTATGCACGTCAAAGAGGTAGATAAACAGCGTGGGGAGGTAAGCCAAATTAGCACATAAAAACACCGCACGCAGCTTTATAGTATCTTCAATTTTCCCCGTATGATGCAACACCGTGAATAATATCGCATTTATTATAATAAAATCAACAAAAACTGTTAATGGGAATATATATCTGCCGTATCTTTTTGTGAGACTCATGGTTTCCTGATTTAGTTATTAACTCATAGTTACAAGACAATTTTTTCAAGCCTTGTAAAGATATAACGCATCATACCCCCTTTTATTATTCTTAACATTAAATTTATTTCTTTTGAATATTTATTCGGTAGCCGTTTCGGAGTTTATATCGTTTAATGTTATCACTATATTTCTACCACTGACTGACCATTTTTGATATGCGATGTGGTGATATAATGTTGTTGCACTTCTTATTGGAATCTTTCCCGAGAATGAATCTTAATTTTTCTTCCCCCGTCGCTGAATTCTTCAAATATATTAATTAATTTGCACTTGCTGGTAGAATCTACCGTTAAGCAATTTTATGAATTTACCAATCAATTTTGCCCTTGCTAGTATAATCTGCCAAGGATATTGAAATAATATTGTTACACTTTTTATACCATTTCTCTGAAAATATACATTACCGCTGAATGGATATGGAGAATATTTGTTTTAAAACTGTTATTACACCTTCTTGATTATTTGAGGGGGCTATTCTTGAGGCCGTGGCTTTTACATTATCAGGGGCATTATACATAGCATAACTATAATATGCTTCTTTAAACATATCAATATCATTTTCACTATCACCAAAAACGCACGTCATATTTGGGCTAATATTATAAAGCGATTGCAAGAATTTTAGAGCAGTGCCTTTGTTTATGTTAAGAGGTGTAATATCTATCATATATTTATGTGAGATAACGGCATCTATGCCATCAATCTTTATTTTATTTTGAATAGACGTAATATTATTGTCTATTGTAAAATATGATATTTTATATACATTTTTATTAACCATTATATCTGTTGCTATTTTATAAGCAACATTATAACTATCTAATTTTGTAAGTACTTCTTTTATAGGATTGACAACTATCACATTATCAATTGTATATAAAAGAATAGAAACTTTATTTTCTATTCCAAATGCAATGCATTTTTTTACCGTATTATGGGGGATTTTATACTGAAATATTATACTATGCCCCTCTGATATTATAGAACCATTTTGAGAAATAAAGGTGATTTTCTTATCGAAAGGGTTAAATAAAGAGTACAGATTTAATAATTGTCTGCCACTTGCAATTACTACTTTTACATTATTATTAAGTAAGCTATTTATGATATGAAAAAAACTAGGTGGTATTATATTATCATCAGTCATTAATGTGTTGTCCACATCCGATACTATCATTTTAATATTTTCCATAAATTTATAATAATATAGTTATAATAACACTAATAATTCCTCCTATTAAAGCGCCTATAAGTATAATAACCCACTCTCTCATAGATACCGCACTCAATTCCGTTTTTAATCTCGGAATAATATTAACTGCATTCACGATTTTAAGATTTTTATTTAAAGTAATTTTTTTTGCTATATTAAATTTTTTGTCAAACTGCTGAATTTGATAATCAATTAATGGGTCTGAGGTCTTCCTTCCTACATAATATATTCCAGAATTAACAACTTTCTCAAAAGAAGATGCAAATGTTATATATATAATATTGTCTTGTATTACTATCTTTGAACATTCTTGTACCTGTAAATATCTGATATCTGCACCACATTTTAAAAGGGTCTTTATATGCTCGTCTTGACTTTTAATGGGATTATCATATAATAATATTTTTAAGTTTAGTTTATCCCAATCCTCTGCTCCATATTTTTCCGCTATGGTTTCAAGAAAGTCACAAGCACTCTTTTGCATAGATGAAATGTAATCTTTATTCTTAGTTCGAATGCTTAACCACCGTAGCTTTGTTGAACTAATTCTTGTAATATGACCTTCGTGAGCTTTCGTAAAAAATTCACATCCCAAAGAGTTTAATTCTTCATGCCGTTCTACAATCCTAATATTAGCCATTTTTCCGTTAGTTAATGTGAGTTTGCTGAATTATAAGTAATTGAAAATATAGTGATTATTGAAAATATAACTTTATAGTGTTGAATTATAAAGGTTTACATACAATATGTTGCTGTGATAACCGAGGGCAAAGTTACTGAATTATTTTGTAAATTAGATGATTTTGTTCCATTTGTTTTGTAAAATTACGTTTTTATGTTGTAATAGGCACGGCTCTTTCATTAAAAATTGCCAGCGTAATAAAAAGAAAGATTCCGATGGGAAGTACAATAACTATGTTTCTATCACTTACTGAATACCTTCGATGCGCCAATCCGGATGGAAGACTTGTCTATCACAGCATTGCGCTTTGCTTATACGGTGTTTCTTACAGACAGAGCCTCGTCGAGGCTTTACATTGGCGTAACTTACCCAAATAACTTTCGTAAAAATTGGTGCGTGGCAATAAAAAGTGTAATTTTGCAAAAAAAAATTAATATACCATGGTTACTATTAAAAATCTCACACGTAAGGCAATAGTGGCTATCGCTCTATTCGCTTTTTCTTTCAGTAGTGCTTTTGCTGCAGAAGTTGTCTATAAAATTGTTGAATTTAACAAGACTACTCAGGACTTTATTCTTTCTCCTGCCGGAATGGTGCCTCAGGATTCTTGGGCTTACTTTCAGAATGATTATGGTGCTACTATCGGTAATCGCTATAATCAGATTCCGAGAAACAATAAGGCTATGCTTACCCTTGAAGGCTGGAAGGGCTGTACTATTAAGAGCATCACTCTGAGTATGTGCTCAAACAATAAGTCCGGTCAATTCGGACTGACTGTCGCTGATGATAATGAGCAAATTTACAAGCAGAGTTCTGCGGACTTTGCAAGTGACACTTGGTTCGGACAGTGGGTTTCTAAGGACCTCAATGTATATGTTGACCTTAAGAAAGAAATTAATGCTCCGGCTTTGACTTCTGATGTGTGTGTTATCACTGTTCAGGGGGGAACAAGTGAGGGTTCTGTTTACCTTAACTCAATCGCTATTGAATACGATGCTCCTGATGATGTAATACTTGAATCTCCGCTTGGCTGGTCATACACTAAGTTGGCTAAGAAAGATGTTCTTAATGACGGTGACGAAGTGATGATTTACCGAAACGGCTGTGCTGCAGCGGATTTTGACGGTATGGAACAGTCTCATTACCTTGATGTGGTGGCAATAGCATCTACAAGTGATGTCAATGATCCTGATGTGCTTCACTTTACTCTTAATAAAACTGCTGACGGATTTTGGACTCTTACCGACCAATTCGGCAGAAAATTAGGTGCTACAGGCAAACAGGCTCTCGCTTGGAACGAGGGTTCTACGCTATGGTCAATAGAATTGGGCTATGACGGTGCTACGATTACTAATTCAAATACTGCATACGGTACGCTTAGATACAATGAACCTACAAGCGGTTATACTCGTTTTGCTCTTTACACTTCCAAATCTCTTCCACTCCCGTTCTTGTACCTTAAAGGCGCTCAGAAACAGCCGTCGGTAACTCGTTCTCTTACGTTTGAAAGCACGGAGGTTACTGCCGATGTGGAGGAAGGACACATCGTGTTAAAGCCTGAAGTACAGCCGTCTGCCGTGACAGACAGCCGCATTATGTGGACTATTGATAATAGTGAGGTGGCAACTGTTAACGGAGGCTATGTCACTCTGCTCAAAGAAGGCACTGCTACTATCACTGCTGCTGCATACGATGGCGGAGCGGTAGCAACTGTTCACCTGACAGTGACGGATAACTCCGGTGTAGAGTCAGTCGCTAATGATGACAATGTTGCCATAACTCGCAAGGTGCTTGAAGGCTCGAAGATTGTGATTATCAAGGGTAATGAGAAGTACGATATTAACGGCGTGATTTGCAAATAATAAGTAAGTCGAAATTTTTATATCCGCAGCCTCTTTACGAACTGTAAAGGGGCTGCACTTTATTTTAAAAGAGAAAAAGGGCTGAAAGGTCTTAAATGTTATACTAAAATTCGTATTAGTCCTTTATGTCCTTCGGCACTTGACGCAGTAGACGGCTCAATCTCGGAAGTCATAAGATTTAATTTTTATCGGCTCAAATTTAAGGATTTTTATTGGATTATCGGCTCAATTTGAGCCGATTTATCTCTGTTTTTACAGATTTTTGAGCCGATAAGACAGTTCGGGCTTAAGCAAGGGTGTCAATCAATAGTCAGCGTCACTGCTACTTTATTGTCGCAAATAAATTTTAATACACATTATTATATGATATTCAATTCTTTTCACTACTTTTGCGCAAAAATCACGCAGTTTGAAAGTGCGTCCAAATACTTAATATATAAATATATTAAACGGAAAAATGTCAAAGAATCTTGTTATTGTTGAGTCTCCGGCAAAAGCCAAAACTATTGAAAAATTTCTTGGAAAAGATTATAAAGTGCTGTCAAGTTACGGACATATTCGCGACTTGAAATCTAAAAGTTTCAGTATTGACGTTGATAATAATTTCGCTCCTATCTACGAAATTCCTTCTGATAAAAAATCTCTTGTTGATAATTTACGCTCTGAGGCGGCTAAGGCTGATACGGTGTGGCTCGCTTCCGATGAGGACCGAGAAGGGGAAGCTATCGCATGGCACCTCTTTGACGTGCTTGAACTTGATCCTAAAAAGACGAAGCGCATTGTATTCCACGAAATTACCAAGAACGCTATTCTCCATGCTATCGAGACTCCGCGTGATATTGATTTATCACTCGTTGACGCACAACAGGCTCGACGCGTACTTGACCGTATTGTAGGTTTTGAACTCTCACCGGTGCTTTGGAAAAAAATCAAGCCGTCGCTTTCAGCAGGCAGAGTGCAGTCCGTGGCTGTAAGGCTTATTGTAGAACGTGAAAATGAAATTAAGGCTTTCAAGCCTGAAGAATATTTCAGAGTTTCTGCAGATTTCGTTACTTCAGCCGGCGCTTCGCTTAAGGCAGAGTTAAACAAACGATTACCTGACTATACACAGGCAAAACAGCTGGTTGAAGACTGTAAGACGGCTGCTTTCACTGTGACAGATACAAGCGTTAAGCAGGTTACAAAATCACCTGCGCCTCCTTTTACTACTTCTACTTTGCAGCAGGAAGCATCTCGCAAACTCGGCTTTACCGTGTCGCAAACCATGATGATTGCTCAGCGACTTTACGAACAAGGTTTTATCACATATATGCGTACTGACTCAGTAAACCTTTCTTCACTTGCTATCAACACTATTTCCGATGAAATAAAATCCACTATGGGTGAAGAATATCTCAAGGTGAGAAAGTACCACACTTCATCAAAAGGTGCGCAAGAGGCTCACGAAGCTATTCGTCCTACTTATATTTCAAACCATACTATTGACGGTACTCCTCAGGAAAAACGCCTTTACACACTTATCTGGAAACGTACTATCGCATCTCAAATGGCTGATGCTCAAATCCTGAAAACTACGGTGGATATTAATATATCAACCCGTCCGGAACGCTTTGTCGCTACCGGTGAGCAAATCAAGTTTGACGGTTTCCTTAAAGTATATATTGAAGGTAAAGATGATGCAGCAGATGATGATAATGCCGACACTGCAAACTTGTCAAATATGGCTATTGCTGCCGGTGACTCGCTCTCTGCACGGGATATAGCTGCCACTCAGCGTTTTACTCAGCAACCGCCGCGGTATTCCGAGGCATCGCTCGTCAAGAAGATGGAAGAACTCGGTATAGGTCGTCCTTCCACTTATGCTCCTACAATCTCTACTATCCAGCAGAGAAAGTACGTTGTCAAGAGTGAAAAAGAAACATTGAACCGTCAGTTGAAAAATATTACCCTCGCCAAGGGCAAAATTTCCGAGAAGACTACTACGGAAACTATCACTTCCGAGAAAGGAAAATTGATGCCTACGGACATAGGTGTAGTTGTGAATGACTTCTTGACTCAATATTTCCCGAATATTCTGGACTATAACTTCACTGCAAAGGTGGAGCAGGACTTTGATGCTATCGCACAGGGAAAACAAGAATGGACCGACAGTATTCGTTCTTTCTATAATATTTTCCATCCGTCTGTTGACAAAGCTCTCAATATGAGACTTGAACACAAGGTGGGTGAAAGAGTGCTCGGCACTGACCCCGCTACCGGGAAACAAGTGTCGGTCAAAATCGGTAAATACGGTCCTGTGGTGCAACTCGGTGAAACGGATTCGGATCAGAAACCGCAATTTGCCTCTCTCCTTAAAGACCAATCCGTGGCAACTCTGACACTTGAACAAGCACTTAAACTCTTCGAGTTTCCGCGTGTAATAGGAAGCTTCGAAGATAGTGATATATCAGTAGCCGTAGGCCGTTTCGGTCCTTACATCAAGCATGCAGGTAAGTTCGTCTCTATCCCTAAAACTCTCACTCCGGAAACTATCACTGCGGAACAAGCCATAAAACTCATTGAGGACAAGAGAGTGGAGGATAAAAACAAGATTGTCAAAACATTCGAAAACGATGACAAACTTCAGGTTCTGAACGGTAGATACGGTATTTACATCGCATACAACGGTGCTAACTACAAAATCCCGAAGAATATCGATAATCCTGCCGATCTTTCTTACGAGCAGTGTATGGAAATCGTAGATTCACAGAAGGATAAAGCCACCAAGACCACTAAGCGCAGAACTAAAAAACAATAATCCCCGAACACTATCATGCCGAGACAATTCAGAAATAAACCCGGAGCGGAACGTCGTCCATACACTCCGGACAAAATAGAGACATACTCCGTAGCAAGCGAGGCAAAACTTTTTGAATTTCTTCTTGCAGCGATGCCGCAGCGAAAAAGAACTACGGTCAAAGAACTCCTCAAGCACAATCAAGTAATGGTGAATGCTACCGTCACTACGCAATACGATATGACTATCGGTGAAGGGGATACAGTCAAAGTTAATCTTACTCGCAGTTTCCCCGTTTTCTACCACCGCAGAGTGTCAATAGTGTATGAAGACGATGACGTTATAGTCATCAATAAAGGCTACGGACTTCTCTCAATGGGTACGGATAACTATAAGGAAGAAACTGCATATTCAATTCTCCGCGATTACCTCAAATGGAAAAATCCGGCAAACAAGCTTTTTATCGTTCACCGTCTTGACCGTGACACTTCAGGACTAATGCTCTTTGCTAAAAATATTGAAACAAAGGACAGTCTCCAGCACAACTGGAACAATATGGTTCTTGAAAGAAAATATCTTGCCGTGGTGGAAGGAAACATTGAGGATAATGAGGGTACTGTCAAGTCATACCTCGCTGAAAATTCCGCTTTCGAAGTTTACAGTACTGATAATCCTGAAGAAGGACAACTTGCTGTCACTCGCTACAAGGTGTTGCGCCGCAGCAGAAAAGGATATACACTCCTTCAAGTATCGCTTGATACCGGTAGAAAAAATCAAATCCGTGTACACATGAAGGACTTGGGGCATCCTATCGCAGGTGACAAAAAATACGGTGCTCATACAAGCCCTATACACCGACTCGCACTCCACGCACAGTCGCTCCGCTTTGTTCACCCTACCACTCGCCGTGATATGCGATTCGAAACACCCGTTCCGGCTGCTTTTGCATCAATGGTAAAATAATAATTCGGAATTATATATTATAAACTTATATTCAGATGAAACGCTACGTTAGTCTTTTCCTTTGCTCCCTCAGCCTTTTAAGTCCTGAGCTGTTCGCTCAGTCAACCACTGCCGGGGCTTATCTTAACCGTGGCTTACAAATGTTTGCCGATAAAAACTTTGCCGGTTGCATTGACCAAATGTCTGAAGCCAAGCGTTACGGACTTGCAGATGATGAATTGGCAGACTTTTATATCGCTCTATCTTTAAGAAATGATGTCTCCGCACAGACTGATTTTCTTATCAAATACCCTGATTCGCCTTACAGGCATAAAGTGCTTTGCAGCATTGCGGACTATTACCTTGCAGTTGAAGGCATAAGTCATTATGCCCTTCGAAACTTTGAGCAAGCGGATATTTCCGCCCTTAACGGCTACGATGCGGAAGATGCTACATTGCATTACGGCATTGCACTCGCAGATGAGCAGATGTACAAGCAGGCAAAAACAAAGTTTACAGCCTTAAAGGGTACAAGGTACGACAACGAGGCTGAATTTTATCTCGGCTACATCGCTTACTGCAGTAAGGATTACGCTACTGCACTAAAACACTTTGCCGCAGTTCGCCGAAATTCATCTGAGCCTATCCGGTTTACCGATTATTTCGTGGCACAAACGTATTATCTCCAAAAGCAATTCAGTAAAGCGTTCAGCACATCTTCACAAATCATCAAGTCTGCATCAGACGAGGATTCAAAAAGAGACTTTTTCACTGAAATGCTCCGAGTGAACGGTGAAAGTGCATACAATACAGGACAAAAGGCACAAGCCGTATCCACTCTCCGCAAGTACGAGAGCAGAAGGTCCGATATCAGTTTCCCGGCAAGGTATATCCTCGGTGAGGACGAGTACAATGTCGGCGATTACGTTTCCGCAGTCAAATATCTTTCACCTGTTGCCGATGATGACAGTGAGATGGGACAAAGTGCCGCTTTACTTCTCGGGCAAAGTTATCTGCACCTAAAAAAATACGATGCCGCACTTATGGCGCTGCAGAAATCTTACGATATGGCTTACAATCAGGATATCAGAGAATCTGCGCTTTACAATTACGGAATTGCCAAGATGAATGGCGGCAGAATGCCGTTCAGCAGTTCTGTTGCCACTTTTGAACAGTTTCTCAAGGAGTTCCCGAACTCAAGGTATGCACCTGATGTGCAAAAGTATATCATCAAAGGATATATAACGGATAATAATTACGAATCCGCACTTAAAAGCATTAACGCCCTTTCTTCTCCTACTGAAGAAACGCTTAAGGCTAAGCAACTTATTCTTTATACTCTCGGATGCCGTGCGCTGAACACTTCAAAGGCTGATGCTACAACGCTTAACTATGCCGTAGGCAAACTCCGTGAGGCTAAGTCAATGGCGCAGTACGACAAGGATATAGCAAATGAATGTGACTTGTGGATTGGTGAGGCTCTTTACAAGCAAGGTAAATACGCACAAGCGGCTACAAGTTATAAGTCATACATACGAGGTGCGAAAAAATCCGCCCAGAACTTCGTTACCGCTTATTATGACCTCGGATATGCACAGTTCGGTGACAAGAATTTTTCTGCAGCGTACAATTCGTTCAATACTTTTGCCGAATCAAGAGTCAGCGATGCCTCGCTGAAAGCAGATGCGTTGAACCGTATGGGCGACTGCTTGTATTACAAATCTGAATTCGACAGAGCTGCGACAATGTACGACAAGGCATTTGAAGCCTATCCTTCAGCCGGTGACTATGCTCTTTACCAGCAAGCAATAATGAAGGGACTGCGCAGAAAACATTCCGAGAAAATAGACGGTCTTAAAAATATGATTTCTCGTTTCCCGAACTCCGGTTTATACCCGTCAGCATTGCTTGAAATGGCTGATGCTTACCAGGAACTTGGCAAGACGGAAAATACTGTCAGCACTTATAAAACACTTGTAAGCAAGTTCCCGGACACTTCACAAGGACGTCAGGGTTTGCTCCTCCTTGCTATCACATACCTTAACTCAGGACGTACGGAAAACGCTGTTTCCACTTACAAGCAGATTATCACCGCTTACCCTACGAGTGAAGAAGCGAAAGTTGCCGTTGATGACCTTAAACGTATTTACACCGACGATTCAAATATCGGTGAGTTCCTCGCTTTCATGAAGAATATTGACAACGCACCTGTTATCAATAAAGACGAGATAGAACAACTCACATTTACTTCCGCTGAAAACTTGTTCACGAATAAGAACGACATTTCTCAAATCAATTCTTATCTGAAAGAATACACGAACGGCACATACACTCCTCAAGCACTCTACTATAAGGCACAGTACTGTGTAGCAAATGGAGATGATGACGGTGCAATTAAAGCTGCTAACAAGATAATCACGGATTACCCTCACTCGGCAGTTACTGAAGATGCTTATATCCTTCTTGCTAATGCACAGACGGATTTGGGTATGGCTATGGACGCACTTGCCACTTACAAGGCTCTTGAAAGCCGCGCTTCAAGTGCAACAGTGCTGAATACCGCTCGACTCGGCGTGATGCGTACGGCACGAGACCTTGGTAATGCGGAACTTACTCTTGAAGCCGCAGACAATCTTCTCGCATCTTCAACGGTGGGTACTAACAGCCGTGAAGAAATTACATTTACTCGCGGCTTGGCACTCGAACTTCTTGGCAGAGGTGATGATGCTGTAGAGGCATGGGAAGAACTAACATCGGATTTGAACCATATTTACGGAACAAAAGCTACATTCTATCTTGCACAGCATTTCTATAACTCCGGAAATCTGCAGCAGGCAAGAGTATATGCCGAGAAGATTATAGATGCCAATCCACCTCACAACTATTGGGTGGCTCGCACATTTATTCTTCTGAGTGATATTAACAGAGCCGAAGGTAATACGTTCGAAGCAGACGAATACCTCAAAGTTCTTAAAGAAAACTATCCGGGTAGTGAAGCGGATATCTTCACTATGATTCAAGAACGACTTAATAATTAATAATAATCGAAGCAATGAAACGAATCTATTTAAGCGCAATATCCGCTATAACGGTTTTTTCGCTCGGTGCTCAAGGACTTAACAAGGAAATTACCATAGAAAAAGAAATAGTGCCGGAACAGCGTGCCGCTACACGTCTTGACGTGTCGCACACAATTATTGCTCCGCAATTCAAGTCGCAACAATTAGATATCAGGGAAGGTGATAACGGTATTAACACTCGTGTTGCGGAAATGCCGTTGCTTCCGGTTTATGATTGGAATTATCAGCAGATAAATCGCGGTTATCTTACCGCCGGCTTTTTCCCCGGTTATAATGGTTATGCCACAGTCGGTTACCGCTTTATTGACTCTGAAAAGGACCGTCTTAACTCTTGGATTGAGTACGATGGTAAATGTTATAATAACTATTATATGACAGTTGCTACATTTAAGCCGCGTATTTCCGACCAAAACGTTAATTTCGGTACTTCATATACTCATAAATTTGATAAATCAAAGTTTGAACTCAACTTTAATTTCGGCTATAATTCCGTTGAAAGACGTATTCCGCTTTCATCGCCTGATGAACCGTTTGAAATGAAACATGGTAATACACGTTTTTCTCTTTCGGCAGCCTATTCCGGAACGTTCGGTGATGCTGATATTAAATATTACGTATTGGGTAAAGGCGGACTTTTCAAGAATAATACTAACGACGAGACTATGTCTTACTTTGGTAGCAATATTTATGACAAAAATTCCGGTATTAAAGGGACTTCCGAGGCAAACTATGCTCTATACGCAGGTGTGAATTATAATAATTTAGGCATTGACCTTTCCGGAGATTTTCTGAACTACAATCAGGCAAATTATCTCCATCTTGCTGAGGAAACGAGATTCCCGGAATTTGCATACGGTGAAGGAAAAACCGTGGGAATTATTACAGCCGAGCCAAATTATCGCTACAATAATGATATTTTTCGTATCAAAATCGGAGTTAAAGCACAGTACAGCATGAACTCCGGAGATAAATTCCATATCGCTCCGGATATCAAAGCGACAGCAGTGTTCTGCCCTGTATTTTCTGCAGACTTGAGCGTTGACGGAGGTGTGTACCAAAACTCACTTCTAAGCCTTTTCAATTTCAGTCATTACCTCAATCCGCTCTTTTCGTACGAAAACTATTCCAAGCCTTACGATGCTAAAATAAGTTTTACGGTAGGACCGAAAAAAGGTTGCTATTTACGCCTTTACGGTGGCTATGCCAAGTACGAAGATTATCTTGTGTCATCTTCATACGCTTTAGGTTCGTTTCTTGTGCCTAAGGATATTAAAGGTTGGTACGGTGGTGTAGCTTTGCACGCAGAGTACCGCAATATAGTCAAATTTGATGCCGAATACGACTATAAGCCTCTTGAATATAAACACAATGATGCCAAGCAAGCAGTAAATCTTGCCGTTACGGTTAATCCGATCAGCCGCCTTACCATTGCTGCGGATTGGAACTTGATTTTCGGCAGAAAATACACTTTATATAACATCAGAGGTGACGGTAAAATTGAATATCCGTATTTTGGCGAATATAAAAACTATAATAGTCTTAACCTCGGCGCAAATTACTCTTTTACCGACAAGTTCTCCGTTTTCGCAAAGTGCAATAACATATTGTCACATAAACACAGCGACGGAATTGGTGTTCCTTATCAGAAGATTAACGGACTCGTGGGCGTCAGCCTCAAATTTTAGTTACTTCTATGGCTGACAACTATCTTGAACGCAAAATGGAGGAACATCGCTCGGGGCGTCCTGCCGCCAAGCATAAAAGTCCTTCTTTTGCCACTCAGCGGAAAGGATATATATCCGTAAAATTTCCCCCAAGACGAGTTTTTATCACCGGAGGTGCTGCCGGGATAGGGCGAGAGATAGTCAGAGCCTTCCGCGCAGCAGACTGTCAAGTGGCTTTTTGTGATATTGATTTAAAGCAGGGTACTGCAACATCACAAGAGACAGGTGCTCGATTTTATCACGTTGACGTTTCGGATACAACTGCACTTGACGTGGCTTTCAATGACTTGATTAAGCATTGGGGTGACGTGGATATTATGGTGAATAACGTCGGCGTATGTGAATTTAAGCCGCTTTCAGAGACTTCACTTGACGATTTTGACGGTAAAATGGCAGTCAATCTTCGTCCTGTTTTCTTGCTCGCAAAACTCCTGAGAACTCATCGAGACAGTCTTGCCGTTCCTAATGAATTCGGCGGACGAATTATTAATATTGCATCTTCAAGACACTTAATGAGTGAAAAGGGTACTTCCGGATATTCCGCATCAAAGGGTGCAATAACATCGCTTACACACTCGCTGATGATGGACTTTGCGGACTTGCATATCACGGTGAACAGTATTTCTCCCGGTTGGATTCAGACTGCAGACTATGATTCTCTTACTCCGGAGGACCACTCTCAGCACCCGTCAGGGCGTGTAGGCAAACCGGACGATATCGCCCGTGCCTGCATCTTTCTGTCCATGCCGGATAATGACTTCATTAATGGTATTGACCTCATAATTGACGGCGGTATGACTCACAAAATGATTTATGTCTGAAAATTAATTCTTTTACGATAATTATATGATGAAAACAGTTCTTACTTTTATTCGCAAAAGACCTGCATTGGCTCTGTTTATCTTGCTGTTCATCACGTTTATTCCTTTTCTCGGTGAGACATTGTTTAACACTAAGGGTGAACCGCGAGAAGCAATAGTAGCGGTGTCAATGCTTCAGCAGCACGACTTTATTCTGCCCGTAAGTAATGGTGGTGATATGCCGTACAAGCCGCCTATGCTTGCATGGTGCATAGCATTGTTCTCAATGCTCACAGGCGGAGAAGTTACGGAATTTACGTCACGTCTGCCGTCAGCCGTTGCAATGATAGTGATGACTATGGCGACATTCCTTATTGCGCGCAAGCACATTTCACAGACAAAGGCTATGATGATGGCACTTATCTCAATGACCGCCTTTGAAGTAAACCGCGCCGCATACGCTTGCAGAGTGGATATGCTTCTTACTATGTTTATGGTCACTGCGATGTTTTTGCTCTTTGATAACTATCAGAAGTCTAAGAAAATAATTTCTATCGGTGCTATACTGCTTATGAGTGGAGGAGTGCTGACAAAAGGGCCTGTAGGAGCTGTGCTCCCTGCCGCTACCGCTTGGATTTATTATTTGCTGAGAGGCGAGAATTGGTTTAGAGCCACTTGGCAGACGGCAGTTAACTGCGTTGCATCGCTGGTACTGCCTGCGATGTGGTATGTTGCAGCATGGATTCAGGGAGGTGATACCTTCCTTAGCCTTATGCTTGAAGAAAATGTCGGACGATTTACGGGAACAATGAGTTACGATTCGCATCTTAACCCGTGGTATTATAACGTCATAACAGTGGTTGCCGGCTTGCTCCCTTACACCTTGCTACTTGTAATATCCTTATTCTTCATAAAGTGGAGAGATGTAAAGACAAACGTTTGCAGTATCCGCTTTGCGAGTGCGATTATGAAAGTGAGAAAAGCAAACCCGTGGATAGTGTATAATGCAGTGCTTGCAATATTCATCTTTGTATTTTATTGTATTCCGGGAAGTAAAAGAAGCGTCTATCTCTTGCCGATATATCCTTCTCTCGCCTTCTTTATAGCAGCATACGCATGCCGGCTTTACACTCAAGGTACAAAGTCGTTAAAAATCTATGCCGGAATTATCGCGACAATAGCCCCGCTGGTCACATTAGTGTTTTTATTGCTGAAAATTTTTGATTTTAGTACCGGTAAAGAAACCACAGATGCTTTTATTTCCGCATTTCATAATCTCACTCCAAGCATGGGAGGACTATTGGCAATCGCAGCATCTCTCGTGATGTCGTTCTATGTATGGCGTGCTGTAGCCAAGAGTTCCGGGAAAAAAGCATTACGCTTCGCACTCGTTGCATTGATTACGGTGTATTGGTCGTTTGCAGCCGTTTATCAGCCTGCAGCATTAGGAGTCAAGAGCGATAAAGTGGTGGCTGATGAATTGCTCGCAGAAGGATACGGTAAGGATAATCCGATCTACGGATATTGCTCCGTGCCTATGCTTCGATATTACACCGTGAACTTTTATATGGGCGATTGTGTTATTAATTGTGAAAAAAATATACCTCAAAACGGCGTCATGATTATTGGCGACAGAGACCTTGAGACGTGGCTCAGTGAAAACGGGGCTGCGTACGATTACACTATTTTGAAAAATACGAATCATAAAAGTTGCGACAGTAAACAGAAACTTATGATTGTTAAATTGGCTAAAAAGTCCGAAAAAGAGGTTAATATCACGACAAATTAGTCCATTGGTACTGTCAAATAGCATATTTTATGAACTTTTTTTGCTTTTTTCAACAAAACTAAATAACTTTGCAACATAATTATTAAGTAAATAACCAATATTAGATGAAAAAGATCATGAAAAAGATCATTCTTCTCGCTGCATTAGCACTTGGTGTAACGGCAGCACAGGCACAAGTTACCGTACAAGGTAGCAAGTTTAGTGACAACTGGTCATTAGGCATCAAGGGAGGTATGACTACTCCTCTTAAACATCACGCATTCTTCGGTTGCGCTCGCGGTCTTGCAGGCGTTGAACTTAAAAAGCAAATCACTCCTACTTTCGGTTTAGGTGTTGAAGGTGAATGGACATTTAACACTTCTTCTTGGTTTGAAAATCAAGTTAAGAGCTGGAATGTTGTTGATCACCAATATGTTGGCGTTTTCGGTACTATTAACCTTATGAACGCTTTCGCAGGTTATAAAGGCACTCCAAGAGCATTTGAACTTGAACTCGCTGCAGGTACAGGATGGTTGCACGCTTACAACCAACATGGTAACCAACCGGGCTGCTGGGACGGCAACACTTGGGCTAACAAGGTAGGTCTTAACTTTAACTTCAACCTCGGTGAATCTAAAGCATGGACTATCGCAGTTAAGCCGGCTATCCTCTGGAATATGGGTTCAGGCAGAATGTTCCCACAATCTCACACTAACGGACTTTCTGCTCAATACAACGCTAACCGCGCTGCATTTGAACTCGCTGCAGGTCTTACTTACCACTTCAAGAACTCTAACGGTACTCATTCATTCGTAGTTGCTCGTCTTTATGACCAAAACGAAGTTGACGGTCTTAATGCACAAATCAACTCACTCCGTAATGACCTTGAAAACTGCAATGCTAACAACGCTTCTCTTCAAGCTAAGGTTAACAACCTCCAAGCTGAACTCGACGCTTGCAACAATCGTCCTGCTGTAGTTAAGGAAGTTAAATCTGACCTCAACAACGTACGTTACGTATTCTTCCGTCAAGGTTCTTCTTACATTCAAGAAAACCAAAAACCAAATCTTGAGCTCATCGCTAACGCAGTTGCTGAAAACGAAGGTGCTACTGTAACTGTTGAAGGTTACGCTTCTCCGGAAGGTAGCAAAGCATTCAACCAACGTCTTTCTGAACGTCGTGCTGAAGCTGTTAAGAAAGCCCTCGTTAAGAAATTCAACGTTAAGGCTGACGCTATTGAAGCAGTTGGTAAGGGTGTAGGTGATGCATTCACTACTCGCAGCTGGAACCGTATGGCTAAATGTACAGTTAACGTTAAATAATATTTAACTTACATATTTTCTAAAAAAAGAGTCTCGTTAGAGGCTCTTTTTTTGTTACCGGATTTGCTTAGTGTATTTACGGACCGCACGCTCGCCGAGGTGCGAACCCCGGAGATTTCTGCTATCTCAGGGTGACGCACTATGTGCTTACCCTGAGTTACTTACAGCTGAAAGTTTCTGACTTTCCTTGATGATGTAGTCTTTACCTGCTTTACTTTTTTAATATATCAATATCTTAAACTTTAAATGAAAGAGGCTCGCTTTTTCGCCCTTTTTTTGCTATTTTCGCCTTAAATCGCCCTTTTGGGGTCCCTGTTTTACAAACTTTAACAAAATAAAGTATTTATTTCTGCTATATTAGGAAAATTATGTATAATTTTACACGCTAAATGTAAAAAACACCCTTAAGAAAATTTATAAAAATTATTCTAACATAACTTATACCTAAAATGTTTTCTAAAAAGTCAATTCTGACAGCGCTGTCGGCAATTATGATTGCTACAGCATCTCATGCTCAGTTGAGTTATTATGAGACGACTGAAATGGGGTATTTGAATCACCCTATGCAGACGAAGTCCGGTGTTGTCGTGACTACGAACAGGGCAAATGAGTTGTATTTGATGAAAGATAATCAACTTAAGCCTCTTGTCGTATCGCTCGGTGCCGGTATGTACACACAACTTAGTGCTGATAAATCTACTATCGGCTTTAAGAGTATTACTTCCGACTACAAGCAGGCTCCTGCTTTGCTTGATGTAGCTACAGGAAAAGTTACATTACTTGAAGATTACATTGACCAGTGCGGTCAAGTGTCTTTCGCAAATGATGGTACTATGGCTTACACTATGGGTAACAAACTCGTTATCCGTAAAGGTGACAGTCGTAAATACATCGACCTCGGCACTTATGTGAACATTGTGAACATCTCACCTGATGCTACTCGTGCCGCTTACTCTACTATTGAAGGTCAAATGTATATCGTTGACCTTAATTCCGGTTACAAGCAGTACGTAAGTAACGTAGTTGACGGTTATAATCCTATTTGGTCACCTGACGGCAGCAAGATTGCCATGCAAATCGTAAACGGTGACCTTAAAGTCCTTGATACTGTTACCAAGGCTTCTTTTGACCTTGGAAAAGCTACATCTGTGGCATGGGACAGCAAGTCCGAGGACCTCGTTTTGACTCGTACGGAACTTGAAAACGACTTCAAAGCACTCGGTGCATCTGTTCTTCAAATGCGTTTTGACGGTACTAATATGCGTACAATCGTTCCGCTTACTGAAGATTGCCCTATCTCTGTTTCTCTTTCAGCAGATAATAATGCCATCGTTTCATACGCGGCAGGTGATAAGCGCGGTTTGAGCCGTGTAACTTTCTCCGGCGAAAAATTCACTCTCGCTCGTCCTAATGAAGTTTCTATGGTTACTTTCAATAAGAACGAAGCACTTAAAATCAATCTTGGTGTTGATATGGCTAAGAAAACTGCCGGTGCAAAACTTCTTAAGGAAAGAATGGAAGCTGAAAAGGTTGAATTTGATAAAGGTCTTAAGCAAAAGTCCAATGAGCCTAAGTTAATCGGTGCTCTTGATATTCCTTATATCAACCAGGTGTGGGATACTCCTACATGTTATAACGGACACGTTGAATGGGGTTACGTTTGTTGTGCTCCTTCATCTTGCTGTATGAACCTCGGTTACTTCAAACTTTTGAATCCTCACGGTGTCACTTCTCGTTATAGCGGTGTAGGTACTGTTTACTATTCTTGGTACGTAGGTCGTGACTACACAAGCCCTAAGACAGGCTATACTTTTAACTATCACGCTTACTTTACTCCAACTTGGGGATCTTACGCTACCAATAATATCGGTGGTGGCTACGGTCACATGTGGGGTTACGGTTCTCCGGCTACTATGATGGCAGCATTTTATACAAGAAACGGTATGACAAGTTCTTCTTTCGCAAGTTCTTGGGGTACTCTTGTATCTGAATGTAACAACAGCCGTCCTTACACCATCTGCCTTAACAATGGTACAGGCGGTCACGTGGTTCTCGTATTCCGCGGTGCTACTGCTGCAGATCCTTACACCGGTGCAATGTCCGGCTGTAACGGTACATTCGTTTGCCACGACCCGTTCGGTGACTATAACGGCGCTTCTTATCCTAACTGGGATGGTCGTTATGCTACATACGACTGGCCTGGATATAGCAATGGTCACGCTAACATCGGTGCTTTCTATTGGGGTTGTGTTGCTACTCCTCCTTCAGGCAGTGTTACTCCTCCTGCTGAACCGAAACTTGAAGTCAGTCCTTCAAGCCTTAACTTTGAATGTTATCCTGGTGAACACCCTACAAAAACTTTCACTGTAAAGGGTGAAAATCTTTCAAGCGACATCACTATCGCATCTATGACTCCCGGTCGTTTCACTCCTGACGGTCACAATACAGGTTCTTACACTATCAGCAAATCCGGTGGTACTGTAACTGTAGGATTTAATATCACAGACAAAATCGGTACTTACGGCCCGGGCGGTTCTGCTGTTGACTACGACTTCAAGATTAAAGTTAAGTCAGGTTCTCTTTCCAAGGAAGTTAAATTGACGGCTACCGTTAAGGCTCCTCCATTGGATAACATTAATGAAAAGTGGAACTTGTCAGACAAGCGCGGCAGCCTCGCTTCAAAGGGCTACGACGCTAACAAGATTCGTAACTTCGCTTACAATGACGGTAAACTCTACTGCGTATATAACCACTCTGATATCCTCGTGCTCAATGCACAGACAGGTGAAAGCCTCGGTACTCTTAACTTAGGCAACGTTGTTAGCGGTGGTACTCTCAAACTTTGCGATGTAAAAGTTCTCGATGGACACGTTGTGGCTTGTAACCTTGCTGCAAGCGGTCAGGAACTCAGACTTTATGCTTGGGATAACGACCGGAGTGAACCATATCTCCTCTACAACACTACAGAGATGAACGGCGCAGCACGTATCGGAGACTGTATGGAACTCGCAGGTAAATACGATTCAGACCTCTATATCACATTCGGTAATGATAATGGCGGTGTAACTCGTATTATCCAATATCGTCGCAACAGCGGCAAATGGAGTACACAAGTTTACGAAGTACAAAAAGGCGGTAAGCAATACGCAACCGGTTCTACTACTCGTGTTTATTGCCAACCGGGTAATGGCTATTGGGTTGACGGTAAGAGTGCATTCCCTGCATGGACTACACTAAGCGGTAATGTCGCAAACGTCGGGTGTACTAATGATACAGGCAAGAAATTCGGTTCAAGCCACCATGAATTCCGTTGGAAGACTCAAAAATATGCTGCTAACCTTGTTTTCAGCGGTGACACTAACTATACTAAACCTCAGATGAGAATTATCATGGATATTGCCGGTAACTTCTCTAACATTTCTGAAGTTGGTTACTATCCTTCTGATGGTCTCAGCGACCAGGTTTGCGGCAATACAGGAGCTTGCGGTGACTGTATTATCAACACTGACGGTGACAACTATCTTGAAGCGTGGGTTCTCGCATTCGGTCAAGGTCTTGCTTACTACACCAAGGGTAATGTTCCTGCTAAGAATCCTTCTCCTATCGAACCGCTCAAGCCTACTATCAAGTCTGCTTCAAACAGTGTAAGTCTTGAAACATTCAAAGATGGTTTCGCAGAACAAAAACTCAAAATCTCAGGTGTCTGCCTGACTAAAAATATAAATTTCGCTGTTTCTGGTACTAATGCCGAGTACTTCAGCGTCTCTACAAACTATGTTTCAAAAGATGGCGGTGAAATCTCTATCTACTACGCTCCTAAGGCTGTAGGTAACCACACAGCAAGACTTACTGCAAGTTCTGAAGGTGCTGATGACGTAGTTATCGAACTTAAAGGTACTGCAAAGACTCCTACTCAATTCGTTGATAAGATTGATGCTCTTACCGAAATGTGGAACAAGTCAGGCAGCAACGTTGAAGCATCGTGGGTAAATGCGTCTGAAAACTATATCCGTAACATCGCTTACCAGGACGGTAAGATTTACATGGTACTGTGCAAACCGTGGGGTAAACCTGAAATCAAGATTCTTGATGCTTACACAGGCGACGTTAAGGGTAGCCTCAATATGGAAGGCGTCAGCGGCGGTACAGCAGCAATTTCAGGTATCGTGGCAGTAGGCGGTAAGATTTTTGCATCAAATATCGCAACAACAGCACAAGTATTCCGTATCTATCGTTGGGATAGCGACGGTGCAGCACCGGCAGTTGCTCTCGAAATCGCAGGTAACGGTCACGCAACAAGTGCAATCGGCGGTCAGCTCTCATTCAGCGGCGACCTTAACAACGGACGTTTCTGGTCATCAGATAACAGTACTAACAACCTTATCTACTTCAACGTAAGCGGCGGTAACATTAATTCAACAGTTAACAAACTCGCCCTTAAGAACGGTGATAAACCCTTCACAGTAGGTGACGGTCGTGGTACGGCATCAGTACAAGTAGCAAGCGACGGCACACTTTACGTAGCAAGTAAAGATGCTTACCCTGCACACTTCAAAGCTGACGGTACAATGATAGAACAGTTACAAGCAAGTGCATGCGGTAACGTACTTTACGGAGCAGCATTGAACGTATTCACATTCGGCAGCAAGCGTTACGCAGTAGCAGGTACATACGCAGAAGCAGGTTCAACAAAGAAGGGTGCATTTACACTCATCAACATCACAGACGGCTTCGCAGCAGCAGAATCACCAATCGGTATGTATCCTGCAGCAGGTTTCAGCAGTGATAATGCAAACGACCAACGTCTCCAAGCAATCGCAGTATCAACTCGTGATAACGGTCACGTACTTGACGTATGGTTCTCTACATCTAAGCAAGGTCTCGGTTACTACTCATACAACGGTATCAAGCCGGCAGATGCAGTAGAAGGAATTGCATCAGATGCAAACTTCGGTGTAATTGCTGACTCACAAAAACTCATCGTTGTAGGCGTAGAAGCAGCAGACGTAGAACTCTACAATGCAGCGGGTATGCTTGTAGCGAAAGCCGAAGGTCAGACAGTATCGGTAGCCGGTCTTAAAGGTCTTTACATTGTTAAGGTTAAAGATGTAGAAGGCAAACTACACGCTGTAAAAGTTGCTATCAAGTAAGTAATACATTTGATAAAATAATTCTTCCAAAAGAGGTGTGCCAAATCGGTGCACCTCTTTTTTGTCGGACAGGTTTGACGAGTGGAAAATGTATTATGTGGATTTTGAAAATAATTTTTTGAAAAGCCTTGGTAAGTTGAAAAGTAAAATTTAACTTTGTTTCGTATGTAGAAGCAAATTTCTGTATGCTATCTGAAATATCAAATAACTGATTATTGACACCTTAAATTTTTAATCATAGAATATATTTGCATCATGAAAGAACTTCACTGCTGTCCACGAAAAATATTTAACACTTTAGAAAGTAACAAATTGTAAGT
>SAMEA104315426__coassemble_369_pt1 | contig 31155 bp, 24 predicted proteins | sample SAMEA104315426__metabat2_low_PE_027 | metagenome-assembled genome bin SAMEA104315426 (sample SAMEA104315426) | gut metagenome | biome: Monkey gut; feature: monkey-associated habitat; material: faeces | place: China | collected 2013 | reverse complement strand
TTCTATCTTTCAAGAGGTTGGGCGAGCCATTTTATGGTTTAGCGGACAGTAATAAAAGAAAATCGTAGTGAAATAATTCTTTTTACAATAAGTAAAAAGGCGCACCGCAAAAACGGCGCGCCTTTTTTATTTTTGAATATTAATGTTTTTTAGTGTTGCATAAGTCGAGCAAGATATTTTCCGATAATATCAAATTCAATATTAACGGCATCTTCCACCTTGATATTACAGAAATTTGTGTGAGTGAGAGTATAAGGGATAATCGCTACACGGAAACTATCTTTTTCACTATCACACACTGTAAGTGAAACGCCGTTTACTGTCACAGAGCCTTTCTCCACTGTCACATAACCTTTGGATACGAGATCTTTATCTACAGTGTATTGAAACTTAAAGTATTTACTTCCGTCAACTTCTTCTATGTCAACACACTTGGCGGTAGTATCCACATGACCTTGTACGATATGTCCGTCAAGACGTCCGTTCATCATCATAGAGCGTTCAAGGTTGATGAGGTCACCGGGCTTAAGTTGTCCCAAATTACTTCTGTCAAGAGTCTCCTGAATTGCAGTGACAACGTATGTCTTGTCATCATTGAGAGCCACTACTGTAAGGCACACACCATTATGCGCTACAGACTGGTCTATCTTCAATTCATCAGTAAACGTACACTGAATCGTAAGATTTATATTTCCACCGTTACGCTCAATCGAAACCACCTTTGCAGCTTCTTCAACTATTCCTGAAAACATAATAATATAATTAATTAACAGTCTATAAAAATCCCGCTACGAGCAGTGATAACGTTTCGCAACGGGATTAATGAGTTATTTTTATTTAAGGGAAATGAGAGATAAATACTTATTCAGCATCTTCCTCATCATCTTCCTTCATATTGTGGAACACGTTCTGAACGTCTTCGTCATCTTCAAGTTTTTCAAGAAGTTTTTCAATAGTAGCTCTTTGCTCAGCGTTAACTTCTTTAAGTTCATGAGGAATACGTTCGAATTCGGCACTGACGATTTCAAAGCCGTTGCTTTCAAGATACTTCTGAATATTAGCAAATTCTTCAAAAGCACCGTAAAGCATAATTTCTTCTTCATCAGGAACGATTTCATCTACACCGTAGTCGATAAGTTCAAGTTCAAGGTCTTCAAGTGAAACACCTTCTTTAGCCTTGATTTTGAAAACGCTCTTGTGGTCAAATAAGAAAGTGAGTGAACCTTGTGTTCCGAGGTTACCACCGAATTTAGTGAAGTAAGAACGAACGTTAGCCACGGTTCTTGTATTATTGTCAGTAGCTGCTTCCACGAAGATAGCAATACCAAAAGGTCCGTATCCTTCGTAAGTGATTTCCTTGTAATCGCCGGCATCTTTATCAGTTGCTTTCTTGATAGCGCGTTCTACAGTGTCCTTAGGCATATTTGCAGCCTTGGCATTCTGAAGGAGTACGCGTAAGCGAGGGTTCGCAGAAGGATCTGATCCACTTGCTTTTACAGCGATTGTGATTTCTTTACCAATACGGGTAAATGTTCTTGACATATTACCCCAACGTTTGAGTTTTCTTGCTTTGCGGTATTCAAAGGCTCTTCCCATGAGTGTTGTTTATTTTATTGTGATATTATGATGTTTTTTAATTTTTCTATTATCTGAGTTCAGCTCCGAGTTGTTTTTTCAAATTGGTGATAATCTTGTTCATTATACCATCGATTTGCTTGTCCTGCATAGTCTTTTCATCATCTTGTAGAGTAATGGAAATAGCGTAGGACTTCTTACCTTGAGGTAAGTTTTTGCCTTCGTAAACGTCAAAGAGTTTCACGGAGCGGAGAAGTTTGCGTTCGCTTTCACGTACCACTGCTTCAATCTTTTCCATTGCCACTGCTTTGTCAATAAGAAGTGCAAGGTCACGAACCACAGGCTGAGTCTTAGGCAGCGGAGCGAAAGTCACTTTGCTGCGCAATGACATTTGTACGAGAAGTTTCCAGTCAAGTTCAGCATATACCACTTCTTGCTTGATATCAAGTTTTTTGAGTTGCTGTTTTGACACAATACCCATACGTCCGATATGTTTACCTGCCTTTGTGTCAATAGAAAGTGCGGCAGCGAAAAGTTCATTATCGGCATTTTGTGCAATAACGATTTCTTTGCCGTTAATTCCGAGACGACGCAAAATATTTGCTACGATTGCTTTCAAGTCATATATTGTAGCAGGAGTAGCAACAGAGTTCCATGATTGTTGACGGATATTTCCGGTAAGCCAGATTGCGAGGCGAGAAGCTTCGCTGAATGGTGCGAGCGGTGCTTCGTCTGTTGACTGTGCTTCAGGATTGCAGAAATACACGTTACCGAACTCGTACATCATCAAGTCCGACAGACGACGGTTGACGTTATGTGAAATGGATTCAAGTCCGCCGAAGATGAGTGACTGACGCATCACGTTGAGGTCATTGCTGAGCGGATTGAGCAAGTGCACGCAGTTTGCAGCCGGATATGTCTTGAGGTCAGCGTAATATGCTTCGGCAGTAAGAGAATTATTAAGAATCTCATTAAAGCCCTGTGCCGTCAACTGCTCTGAAATCATCTTTTGGAGGTCGTCGGCACTATCTGTTGCTGTCTTGAATGAAAGAGAAGCATGAAGTGCCTGAGGCATTTCAACATTGTTATATCCGTAGATTCTCAACACATCTTCCACCACATCGCAAGGACGAGTTACGTCAACGCGGTAAGTAGGCACAGCAAGGTTAAGTGCGCCTTCTTCTCTTGACACGATTTGTATTTCAAGTGCTTTGAGGATTGTGTCAACAGTTTCTACAGGAATATCTTTGCCCACGAGGTCATGGAGATATTTGTATTCAAGATGCACTTCTGCATGTTTTACTTCCACAGGATATACATCAACGAAATCACCGGCAATTTCCCCGCCTGCGAGTTCATGTATCATCTTAGCGGCAATCTTGAGCGCATACATCGTGCCGTTAGGGTCAACACCGCGTTCAAAACGGAACGATGAATCAGTGCTGAGCTGATGACGGCGAGCAGTCTTACGTACTGATGTAGGATTGAAGCATGCGCTTTCAATGAATACGGAGGTAGTACCTTCCGTAACACCGGAGTCAAGTCCGCCGAACACGCCTGCGAGACACATCGGCTCAATTTCGTTGCATATCATCAAGTCATGGCTGTCAAGTTTGCGTTCAACGCCGTCAAGAGTGGTGAACGGTGTACCGTCAGCACAAGTTTTCACGATAATTTTGCCACCCTTGATTTTATCTGCATCAAAACAGTGCAACGGCTGGCAGAATGCGTGAAGGATAAAGTTCGTGATATCCACAATATTATTAATCGGACGGATACCTACGGCTGAAAGTCTGTCTTTAAGCCATTTAGGACTTTCCGCAACTTTTACGTCATGAATAGTAATGCCGCTGTAACGTGTGCAAACGTCTTTGCTTACCACATCAACTGCAATAGGTGCTTTTGCCGACTTGTTTACATCAAAGTCACCGGTTTCCGGTTTATGAAGCGAAGCCTCTACACCTGATGCAATAAGTTTTGCACACAAGTCGCGGGCTACACCGTAATGTGATGCAGCATCAATACGGTTCGGCGTAAGGTCAACTTCGAGAACGAAGTCTGAAGTGATGCCGTAATATTCGGCAGCAGGAGTACCGGGTTTAACTTCATCTTTCAGCACGATAATACCATCGTGAGAAGCACCGATACCGATTTCATCTTCAGCGCAAATCATACCGAATGATTCCACACCGCGGATTTTAGACTTTTTAATTTTAAATTCTTTGTCACCATCGTAAAGGACAGTGCCGACAGTAGCAACAACCACTGTTTGACCGGCAGCAACATTAGGTGCGCCGCAGACGATCTGAGTGGCATTACCGTCACCAAGGTCAACTGTAGTGATGTGCAAGTGGTCACTGTCAGGGTGTTCAGTACAAGTAAGCACTTTACCGATAACAATTCCGCGAAGTCCGCCGCGGATAGATTCAACTTCTTCTACAGAACCCGTTTCAAGTCCGATAGATGTTAGTGCGGCTGCAAGTTCGTCAGGAGTGAGATTGAAATCGACGTACTCTTTAAGCCATTTGTATGAGATATTCATTATACTATTTGATATTTTTTTCGAAAAAAACAGTGTTTAAACGGCTGTCTTTTCACACATAACGAAATAAGACGCGTTTAATCGTGCAAATTTACAAAGAATACGTTGATTATGCAAAAAATAATTTTAGAGTTCAGACAGGCACAAAAAAAAATTATCCGTCATCACGACGAATAATCTCTTACCTTAAATCTAATACCATGAAAAACTGATGCAAAGGTAATGCTTATATGTTATAAAACATAATTTATAACCATATTTTTCTTAGTATTTAACATTATTTCATTATTAGAACTAATAATCAACAGTTATTCACAGTTAATTACTATACACAACTGCTTTCACAAGAGCATACTGAGATTATTGGTTCACCAAGAGCATCTTCAATGGAGATCAGTGTATCAATGGTAAAATTATGAGAACCTCTCATCCATTTACTTATTTCCGATTAATTTTCACCCAAGCGAATAGCAAGGTCTTTTTGTTTTAGTCCTTTGGCAGTGAAATTTAGGTTTTTTAATGTGTCGTTATAGAAGATAATACTCTTTCGCCTCAATCTTATATAAGTTTATTTGGAATCTCAAAAAAGTACTATAGGTTAATACAAAATCGCAAAACTAACTTATAAATAAAGTTATCTATCACCGATAGCCCTGCCTGTCTCCGATTATCCCCATATACGTATAATGACAGATAGGAGGAACAGCGACACGGCTCTTTCTTTTAAAGTGAAAGAAATTGATTGGTTTTAATAAATGAAAGCAAGTAAAAGTTACATCATCAGGGAGCCTCGGCGAGGCTCGGCTGTAAGTAACACCGTATAAGCACGTAGTGCGCCATGCGGTGACACAACACCCACCCTCCCCACTCGCACCTCGGGGAGGTGCGGTCTGTGATAGATATTTATGGAAAACATTCTGATTTTTTACAGACCGAACCTCGCCGAGGTTCGTTATATGTTGACGTTTCTATCTCAGGGTGGCGCACTATGTGCTTACCCTGAGTTACTTACAGGCGAAAGTCTCCGACTTTCCTTGATAACGTTGTCTTTTTACTCACTCTATTATATGTTTTAAATAAAAGAGCCGTGACTGCGATAAATAAATATTAATGTATGAACTGTGACAGTATAATTATTTTTATTAAATTTGCAAAATAAACGTTTATAAAAATTTTCACAGAATAATGAATTGTATTTCTTGCTTGATAGGCAGTGCTATCGGTGGTGCTATCGGAGGACCGGCTGGTGCTTTCATTGGTTTTTGGATTGGTGGTGTTATTGGTGGTATCATTGGTAATTCCGACGAAGAACCAACACAAGAAGTTAATTTTCAAGCACAAAGGCAGCAGCAAGCCGATAATTTTTTTGAAGCATTGATGATGCTTTCGGCGCACGTTATCCTTGCAGACGGCAAGATTATGCATTCCGAAATGGAAACCGTCAGAAACTTTCTCAGAGTAAATGGATTCAACGAAACTATGGTGCTTCGCGGAGACCAATTACTCAAAAGTCATTTCGACTACTACAAGACTTACGGTCAATACAGTTGGGAAAACAGAGTCCGCACGGCTTGCTACAATGTTTCCGCAACATTACCGGTTGAATACCGAATCCAACTCATTTCTTACCTTGCCGAAATAGCCAAAGCGGATAAGAAAGTTGACACGGAAGAAATTGATGCTATACACTTCATCGCAGCCAACCTCGGACTTGACCCATCTATCGCAGACCAATTCCTTTCAATATCCGACACTTACAGTTCACTTGAAGATGCATACAAAGTATTCGGCATTGCCTCAACGGCTACAGACGATGAAGTAAGAAAAGCGTACCGCAAACTCGTATTGCAGTACCACCCGGACAAAGTGGCTCACCTCGGTGAAGAAGCAAAGGCTAATGCCACAAGGAAACTTCAGGAAATAAACAAAGCGCGTGACCTTATTTTCCAATCACGCGGAATTAAATAATATTCTTACGATTACACTTGACATGAAACAATATCTTGACCTCCTGCAGCATATTCTCGACAACGGAGTTGACAAATCCGACAGAACGGGTACAGGTACTCGCAGCGTATTCGGCTACCAGATGAGATTTAACCTTGAAGAAGGTTTTCCGCTCATCACTACGAAAAAAGTTCATCTAAAATCCATTATCTATGAACTCCTGTGGTTTCTTCGCGGAGACACGAACGTCAAGTACCTACAAGAGCATGGAGTGAGGATATGGAACGAGTGGGCTGACCCTCTGACAGGGGACTTAGGACACATTTACGGATACCAATGGCGCTCATGGCCGAACTACAACGGCGGATTTATTGACCAGATAAGTGAAGCCATTGAGACTATCAAGAACAATCCGGACTCAAGAAGAATAATCGTAAGCGCATGGAATGTTGCGGACTTAGACAATATGAATCTACCTCCGTGCCACGCATTTTTCCAGTTTTATGTAGCAGACGGACGACTCAGCCTGCAACTGTACCAACGCAGTGCCGACACATTCCTCGGAGTGCCTTTCAACATCGCCTCCTACGCATTACTCCTAATGATGGTGGCACAAGTGACCGGGCTTAAAGCCGGCGACTTTGTCCACACTCTCGGTGATGCACATATTTACAACAATCACTTTGAACAAGTAAAACTGCAACTCGCTCGAGAGCCTCGCACATTACCCAAAATGATACTCAACCCGGAAGTAAAAAATATTTTTGACTTCAAATACGAAGACTTCCGGCTTGAAGGCTACGACCCACACCCGCACATTTCAGGCGCAGTATCCGTATAACATCTGAAAAACGAATTATTAACTGCTTAAATCACAAATAAATGACCCCATTAATCGTAATTCTGACAATAGCAGGCTACTTTGGTCTCCTACTGACAATTTCCTTTTTTGCATCAAGAGGAAGCGACAACTCTACTTTTTTCACCGGCAACAGACGAACTCCGTGGCCACTCGTGGCTTTTGCTATGATTGGTGCCGCAATTTCCGGAGTGACATTCGTATCAGTCCCGGGAATGGTAGTAAACAGCGGATACTCGTACCTCCAGATGGTACTCGGATTCATAGTCGGATACTTTATAATAGCAGCAGTACTTGTGCCAATATTTTACAAGCACAATCTCGTGTCAATTTACGGCTATCTTGAGGACCGTTTCGGAACGTCAACTTATCGCACCGGAGCATGGTTTTTCTTCGTATCAAAAATGCTCGGCGCATCAGTTCGCTTTCTCGTAGTGTGTGTAGTACTTCAAAACTTGGTATTCGGACAATTCGGTATTCCATTTGTTTTCAACGTAATAGCGACAATAGCATTAATATGGCTTTACACCGTCAAAGGGGGAGTTAAGACACTTATATGGACAGATACCCTTAAAAGTTTCTGCCTCATTACATCAGTAGTACTATGTATTTATTTCATTGCGAAAAATCTCGGTTTCTCTATAGGCGAAATGATTTCCGCAGTAAAGGCTCACGAGACTTCACAAATGTTTTTCTTTGACGACCCTAAAGCCGGAACATACTTCTGGAAACAGTTCCTTGCCGGAGTATTTATGGCAATCGCCACAAACGGACTTGACCAGGATATGATGCAGAGAAATCTCGCTTGTCGTGACTCTAAGGAAAGTCAGAAAAATATGATTGTAAGCGGAGTCCTGCAATTCTTCGTAGTAGCACTGTTCCTTGTTCTCGGCACAATGCTAATAATTTTCCTCACCACAAACGGAATCGAAATTCCTAAAAAGACTGACGAAATATTTGCCCTCGTAGCTACTAATCCTACTATGCCTGTGATAGTGGGTATCCTCTTCGTCCTCGGACTTATCGCAGCTGCATACTCCGCAGCAGGCTCGGCACTTACTTCTCTCACAACTTCATTTACCGTGGATATTCTTAACGGTGAAAAGAAATACGAAGATGAAAAATTGACAAAAGTTCGTAAGACTGTACACATCGCTATGTCTGTAATTATGGGACTCGTCATTATCTGCTTCTACTATGCAAGCGACCAAGATGCTATCAGTGCAGTCTATCAACTTGCGTCTTACACCTACGGCCCTATCCTGGGTCTCTTCACGTTCGGATTGTTCTGCAAACGCCCTGTAAGAGACGGTGCAGTACCGGCTGTGTGTATCTTAGCCCCGATAATCTCTTGGTTCGTGCAAGATTTCCTCAAAAATCAGTTTGATTACCACACAAGTTTTGAACTTCTAATCATCAATGCGCTCATAACTATGGCAGGACTCCTCGTATTCTCCATCGGCGCTAAGAAAATTCAGAAATAAAATACCGCACTACAAGTAATGGCAAGAGAATTATTCGGAAAATACGTGTGGCTCATGGACACTATTAGAAGGTGTAAAAGAGTCACACGCAACGAAATAAATCGGTTGTGGCTTCTTTCTTCCATCTCGGATAAAAAGCCTATACCGCGCCGTACGTTCTGCAACTATCTGAAAGCCATACAGGACCTGTTCAACGTCAACATAGAGTGTGACCCGAGTACGTTCGAATACTATATCAGCAACAGCGATGAATACAATGACTCCGTCACATCATGGCTGCTGAACTCCGTTGCCGTCAGCAACGTCCTGACCGGTTCTTTGGACGTGGCAGACAAGATTTTTATTGAGGACGTTCCATCCGCCAAGGAATTTCTTCACATAATAATCGGTGCGCTGAGGGCTAACCACTCCATAAAGTTCGATTACCAATCGTACGACCATTCTCTGCCTAAACCCGGCATCGTCATCGAACCGTATTTCATCAAAATCTTTGAGCAAATATGGTACCTCACCGGTTACGTCCCGAAAGACAAGAAAATCAAGACCTACGCACTGGATCGAATGAAGAACGTGGCGGAAATGCAAGAAGAATTCAAGATTCCCGCAAATTTTGACGCCGAATCATTCTGCAAAAACTCTTTCGGAGTGATTTTCAACGAGAGTAAAGTCAGAACAGTCAGACTGAAGTTCGATGACAGAACGGCTAAGTACCTTCGTGCATTGCCAATCCACTCCACTCAGACGGAAGACTGCGGAATATTCACCTACAAACTCCGCATCACCATTGATTTTATAAACAAAATTCTCTCGTACGGTCCGCAAGTCACAGTACTTGAACCGGAAGAATTAAGAAAAATGGTAATCAAAAATCTTCAGGATACACTCAAAAATTACAATTTATAACCGCTCGTCGCACCTTATATTTTGTTAATCACAATAAATTTATTAACTTAGCATCGCTAAACAATTAGCGCAGATACATAATTTCAAAAAAATATAATATCAAAATGTCTAAAGTCATTATAATCGGCTGCGGAGGTGTGGGTACTGTTGTTGCTCACAAATGCGCACAAAATTCTGACGTCTTTAATGAAATCGTCATTTGCTCTCGCACATTGAGCAAATGTCAAGCAGTGGTTAAGGCTATCGGTAAGCCTAACGTTTCTGCCGACAGCGTTGACGCTGACAGCGTACCTCAACTCGTGGAACTTTTCAAAAAGCACAAACCGGACCTCGTGATAAACGTTGCACTGCCTTATCAGGATCTTACCATTATGGACGCTTGCCTTGAATGTGGTGTAAACTACCTTGACACAGCAAACTATGAGCCTAAGGACGTTGCACACTTCGAATATTCTTGGCAATGGGCTTACAGAGAAAGATTTGAAAAGGCTGGACTTACGGCTATTCTCGGCTGCGGTTTTGACCCGGGTGTAACCGGCGTAATGACTGCTTACGCTGCAAAACACCATTTCTCTAAAATGGAATACCTCGACATCGTTGACTGCAACGCAGGTGACCACGGTAAAGCCTTCGCTACGAACTTTAACCCGGAAATCAATATCCGCGAAATCACTCAAAACGGTCGCTATTATAAAGACGGAAAATGGATTACTACCGGACCACTTGAAATTCATGCTGAACTTAATTACCCTAACATCGGTCCGCGCGATTCTTATCTTCTCTATCACGAAGAGCTTGAATCACTCGTTATCAACTTCCCTACTATCAAACGCGCCCGCTTCTGGATGACTTTCGGTAAAGAATACCTCACTCACCTCCGTGTTATCCAAAATATCGGTATGGCTCGAATTGACGAAGTGGAATACAAGGGTATCAAGATTGTGCCGCTTCAATTCCTCAAAGCCGTTCTTCCTAATCCTCAGGACCTTGGAGAAAACTATCACGGCGAAACTTCTATCGGGTGTAGAATCTCCGGTCTTGACAAAGAAGGCAAACCGCTTACTTACTATATCTACAACAACTGCAGCCACGAGGCTTCTTACCGCGAAACAGGCATGCAAGCCGTAAGTTACACCACAGGTGTACCTGCTATGACAGGTGCTATGATGTTCCTTACAGGAAAGTGGGTAAAACCGGGTGTCCATAACGTTGAAGAATTCGATCCTGACCCATTTATGGAACAACTTATGATTCAAGGACTTCCTTGGCACGAAATCAAGAACTGCGACTTGGAAGTAGATGCAATAAAATAAGTTACTGACATACACTAAAAAAGGCAGCACATCTGTGTTGCCTTTTTTGTTATACTTTATCAGTGTTAAGCAAACAATGCTCTGAATGCTTCCTCCACTTTTGCCACTTCCGTGATTTTGATTGTGCGTGATGAAGTGTCAATTCCTTTAAGGTTTCCTTTGGGAATAAGTATCTGTGACATACCGAGTTTTTCAGCCTCCATAATTCGCTGCTCGATACGTGTCACCGGGCGAATTTCACCGGATAAGCCTACCTCACCACTCATACACACGCCGTGAGGAATATTCATATCCACATTTGAGGACAGTATGGCACATATCACCGGTAAGTCAAGAGCCGGGTCATTGACTTTCAGCCCGCCTGCTATGTTAAGAAACACGTCTTTCTGTATTAACTTGAACCCTACTCTCTTTTCAAGTACAGCAAGCAGCATATTCATTCGCTTTGAGTCAAAACCTGTGACGGAACGCTGAGGTGTACCGTACGCTGCAGAACTTACAAGTGCCTGAGTCTCTATAAGGAATGGTCTTGCACCGTCAATGGTAACACCGATTGCCACTCCGGAAAGATCTTCATCGCTCTGTGAAAGCAACATTTCCGACGGGTTCTGCACTTCGCGCAGCCCTCTCTGACACATTTCGTAAATACCTATCTCGGAAGTGCTCCCGAAACGATTTTTTATCGAGCGAAGTATTCTGTACATATATTTGCTGTCTCCTTCGAACTGCAACACGGCATCTACTATATGTTCAAGCACCTTAGGACCGGCAAGGCTGCCCTCCTTAGTAATATGTCCGATAAGGATTACCGGCACTCCGCTTTCCTTTGCGTACTTCAACAGGCTGACTGCACATTCACGCACTTGACTAACACTGCCTGACGCGGATTCAAGGTCATCAGATGCGATTGTCTGGATAGAGTCAATAATTAGCAGTCCGGGCTTAATATCTTCAATATGCTCAAATATATTTTGTAGCGAAGTTTCTGTAACTATATAGCACGAATCACTGACACGCCCGAGACGGTCGGCTCGCATCTTTAGTTGCACCGCACTCTCTTCACCGGAAACGTAAAGCACGGTACGTGAACGGATTGAAAGTATATTTTGCAGTACGAGCGTGGACTTTCCTATTCCCGGTTCACCGCCTATTAGCACTAACGACCCGGGCACAAGACCTCCACCGAGAACTCTGTTCAGTTCACCGCTCGGCAATGTGATACGCACTTCCTCTGAAGCCTTTATGTCAGAAACCTTTTGCGGTTTACTTTTTCCGATACGTGACGTATTTACTATTCCCTTGTTTTTAGGCTGTGCCTTTTCTTCCACCATACTGTTCCAAGCACCGCAGAAAGGGCAGCGACCTTCCCACTTTGGTGATTCACCGCCACACTCGGTACAGTACCACACCGTCTTAACATTTTTAGCCATAACAATTTATAATTACAACGTTCTACGACGAAATTCCGAAACTATCACTGCCGTTGCCATTGACACATTCAACGACTCCACGCACTCCGCATCTGCCGGGAATGGTGGGATATACAACTTGTGAGAAACACATTTCTCTACTTCAGCGCTCATTCCTTTTCCTTCATTTCCCATCACTATAACTCCAATACCTTGCAGTGGCATAGAGTATAAATTATCCCCGGAAAGTGAAGTTCCGTAAATAGGCATACTCTCTTTAAGGCGACTCAGAGTCTCCGGTAAATTGACATAAAAGACTTTCACTCGCGCCATTCCGCCCATCGTAGCCTGCACCACTTTGGGATTGAACACGTCAACAGTGTCATACGATGCCAATATGGTATCTATTCCGAACCAGTCCGCAATACGCATTATCGTACCGAGATTTCCCGGATCCTGAACACGGTCAAGAGCCAATATCAATTTAACCTTCAAATCACCGGGAGAGCACTGTACAGGTAATTCAAAAACTCCTATTACAGGCTGAGGAGTGCGAAGCTGTGACATTCGCTCAATATCGTTATTCGTCACAATTATCACCTCCCTGCCGGCAATTTTATCCTTATTCTGTTCTATCCACTTATTAGTGGCGAAAAGATAGCGAACACGAAAAGCATTTATCAATTCAAAAACGCACTTTGCCCCTTCTGCAACAAATAGTCCTGTCTCTTTTCGGCTGCGAGCATCTCCAAGCGACTTTACGAGTTTGCGTATATTATTAGTTAATTCCGGTGTCATCAGAGAAAAAAATATATTTCTCAAAGTTACGCATTTTTTAACTGCCTGCTATATAATAAAGCCGGAAATTTAATCCGTAGTGACAAAAAACGGTAAAATTGCCGTTTTTCGCTAATTGAAATCTAAAAATTCCGCTTAAACATTATTTTCTCGCAACTTTTCGCTAATTTTGCACTACAAAGCAGCCGGACGTCTCGTCGCTGACAAGATTTTTTACTTGTTTGAGGAAAGTCCGGGCAACATAGAGCACCATATTTCTTAACGGGAAGTTATCGGCAACGGTAAAGGCAACGTGACAGAAAATAACCGCCACTGACGTGGTAAGGGTGAAAAGGTGGGGTAAGAGCCCACCGGGTGGCATAGTGATATGCTGCGCCGCACGCCTTATGGGTTGCAAGGTCAAGTATACCGCCATTTAAGGGTTGCTCGCCCATTGGCGGGGGGTAGACTGCTATAGAACCGTGGCAACACGTTTCACAGATAAATGACGAGACGCTGATGTTGGCTCGCTCCGGCGATAGTGACTCAGCGACATAACCCGGCTTACAGTTCGACTGCTTTTTTTATTTTACTATTCTACATATTTTAACATTCTTAAATGTAACCAATCCATATTCCGCTACGTCTATATCACAGAAACAAAAAACAGACGCAGATATGAAAAAAATATTCAAATACGCTATTGCATTAACGGCAATTCTCTTAATTGCAAGTTGTTCAAGTTCTCGTGAATATTCCGACGCAGACCATAAGATAACCACTACAACGTTAGACGTCACATCTTTCAAGAGAATTGACGTTTCATCAAGCATTCAGGTGGTATATACTCAGAGCAAAGAATACTCCGCAAAAGTAGTTATGCCTAAATACGTCAATGAGTTTTTCAAATACAATAATAACGGAAACACCCTTGAACTTCACCTTGACAGAGGTTGGAACTTTGACGTGGATAGCGAAAATATCGTGGTGTATGTTTCAGCTCCTTGCATCACCGGAGTAAGCATTGCCGGGGCTTCCACTTTTAATGCCAAGAGCATCAATCAACTTAACAAGCCGTTAAATATCGAATGTGCAGGGGCTTCTTCCGTAACTATTGACAATTCTTTCGTGGAATGTTTGAATCTGGAGTGTGCAGGAGCAAGTGTATGCAACATCAATGTCAATACGGCTGACGTTAAAGTACTATGTGCCGGAGCTTCTGAAATCAATATTTCAGGCAAGACTGACAGAGCGGACCTCGAGGCTGCCGGGGCAAGCAGAATTTACGCTACGGAACTAAAAACTAAAAGCGGAGAAGTTTCCGCCGTAGGTGCATCTTCAATCTCATGCAATATTAATGAACTTAGTTCTAAAATTGCCGTGGGAGGTTCTTCCGTGGACAATAAATAATCACTGAATAAAAATATTAAAAGCACTATAATTGATATGAAAAATTTATTCGTATCAGCACTCGCTGTATGCCTTTGCGCAAGCACTTACGCTGAAGACGAAAAGACTGATACTATTGAAGCTCAGACACTTGCGGAAGTTACCATTGCCGCGCCGAAAGTTATCCGGAAAGCCGACATGGACGTATATTACCCGAGTGTTTCTGCCGTTGAAAATTCCAAGAACGGATTACAAACCATTTCCAATCTGCACATTCCACAACTGCTCGTGAACGAACTGCAGAACAAAATCACTTCGGCTGGAAAAGATGTGCAAATCAGGATAAACGGGCGAGTGGCTACTATTGAAGAGGTTCAAGCTCTGATGCCGGAAACTATCAAGAGAGTGGAATGGATTGACAATCCGGGACTCAGATACGAAGGGGCTAATGCGGTGCTGAACGTTATAGTACGAAACCCGGAAGTCGGCGGTTCACTAATGTTAGATGCCACTCAAAGCGTACACAGCGGCTGGGGTACTTATCTTGCAGGACTTAACCTCAACTTCGGCCGTTCACAGTTTTCTATTATGGGAAACGGCAAACTCATCGCTGATTTCAACACTTCCAGAGACTATTACGAAACTATCACCTTCCCTGATGGCAAAAGTCTGACAAGAAAGGAAACGCCTGTTGATGGCAAACTTGACGGCTCTTCAGTTACCGGCAGACTCGGATACAGCTACATTAAGCCTGACACTACCGTCGTTTACGTTCAGTTCGGCTCTCACTGCAAGGTAAAGAGTTATTCTCGCTTCAACGGCAAAATGTCGCTTAGCGACGGCTCTGATGACATCTTTCTGACTAATATTCAAGATGGAAAAGGTTACAACCCTGCTCTATCTTTCTATTTGGAACAATATTTTGCTCACAAACAAATGATTATCTTTAACTTTAAAACGTCTTTTTACACCGGACACACTTCTTCCGGATACCTCGAGCAAGATATTAACAACAATATTCTCAACGATATAAACACTTACATCAAGGACCGTAATCAAGCATACGGCATTAAGGCAAATTACATTAAAAACTGGGACAAGTCTCGTCTCACCATCGGTGGTTCTTTCACGGCTAAACGAAATCGCTCCACTTACGTTGACCTTGACAACAGTGTTTTCCACCAGAGGCAGAACATGACATATTTCTTCGGTGAATACTTTCAAAGGGTAAAATACGTCACTTTAACTGCCGGCATCGGTGCTGATTACTCTAATTATAAATTTCAGGAAACAGGAAAAGGAAATGACTCGTGGAACGTATCTCCACATTTTACCGCCACTTACAAGCCGAACAGCGTCTCACAGTTCCGACTCAATTTCTCCACTTGGCAAAACACTCCCAATCTGAGCCAGACGAATGAAACTCCTCAGCAGATAGATGCTATTCAGTGGAGTATCGGCAACCCGAACCTTTCCACTCAATTTCATTACATTATCGCTACAAAATACAGCTTCACACTACCGATTATCAGCGGTTCTTTCGGTGCTGAAGGTTATTTTATAGATAATGTCATTGCCCCGTATATGTACTGGGAAGGCGACAGACTTATTAATTCCTACGAAAACGGAAAAGGTTTCCGACAATTCACTCTATGGTTTGCACCTGAAGTAACTGTGATCCCTCACTGGCTATATCTTCAAGGCTCGGTAACTTACTGCGCAGAAAATTCACGTGGCGGGAACTACTCAATATATAATCACAACTGGAGCGGAAACGTTCAGGCTACGGTTTCACACTACGGCTGTATGCTCTCCGTGATGTACAAACGCGCACAAAGACAACTCTACGGCGAAAGCATAATTTGGGGTGAAGATTGCACCTCAATAGACTTCGGATATAATTGGAAAAAATGGCAATTCGGTGCAGGCTGCTTTATGCCTTTCGGTAAATACGACCAAGGCAATATCTGCTACAACAAGTACAACAAAAAAGAATTCCACCTCAAGCCGGATAGCCGATTCTTCTACATCAAAGTTGCCTACAACCTCCAGTGGGGTAAACAGAAAAAAGGTGTCAACAAGATGATTAACGCCAACGCACAGACCGATGCGTCAAGCGCAGCAAGCAGATAATAAGTAATCAGGGCGAATACCCCTTTAATGCCCTTTGTTACCCTTTTTGCCCTTAACTTTATTTAACACCCCTGATTGTAACCAATCGCCCACCCCATACGTCTAAATAACAAAAAAAACAAAGAAACAAAGAAACAAAAAAAACAAATACAACAATGAAAACTACCATTAAAGCAGCACTCTCAGCAGTCGCTATCCTCCTCATCTCTACATGCTCATTCGCAGCAAGTGCAAAGAGCAACGGAATGGTTATCAAAAACCTCAACGTCAATTCATTCAAAGAAATTGAAGCATCATCTGCAATAAACGTCATCTACACGCAGAACACCGATAAATGCTCGGCAACAGTGAGTATGACTCAAAATGCTGAAGAACGCTTTGAATACTCTTGCGATGGCAAGACACTCAAAATTTGGCTTAACAGCAAAGGCAGCAACAAGTCAGCCTCTACAAAAGTCACCGTTCGCATATCTGCACCGTACCTCAGCGACGTAAAGATCTCCGGTGCTTCAAACTTCAACGCAATGATATTAAACCAAGCCAACAAAAAACTCGAACTTGAATGTAGCGGTGCCTCTACCGTAAGAATTGAAAAAGCAATCCTCGACAAAATGGACATTGAATGTAGCGGAGCATCAAATGTAATGATTTCAAACCTTAACTGCTCTAAAGTTGAAGCAGAGGCTTCAGGCGCAAGCAAAGTTGTCCTCAAAGGTGACACAAGAGAAGCTGAATTCGATGCTTCAGGCGCAAGCAATATCAATGCCGAAAACCTCAAAGCATCAACCGGAGAAATAGAAGCAAGCGGCGCATCTAAAGTCGTTGCAAACATCTTGAACCTCACAAAAAGAGAAACATCAGGAATGTCAACCATCAGAAACAGATAATCACACTCTATAATTAATTCTACTTTGATAAAACAACTTTACAACTAAGACAACAAAGGCTGCAGAAATGCAGCCTTTATTGTTATAGCCTTATACCATTTTGTTGCCCCTTTAGCCCTTTGAAGCCTTTGAAGCCGAAAAATCAGTGCAATGTCACCCCGTCAATATCGCAAAGCCGCGAGCGGAGAGCCTCCGCATTATCCAGACGAGTAGCCAAAGTGATAGTACACGTATTATCAAAAATCTGACTCACAATATCCGCATCACAATTCTTAATAAGCCGCATCACATCATTCATCGCAAGATAAGGGAAAGTAAACGTAATCTCTGACATCTCATGGCACTCAATAATCTCACCCGCAGTAATAGCCTCACGAGCAGCCTCCTTATAAGCCACAATAAGACCAGATGTACCGAGCTTGATACCACCGAAATATCTCACCACGCATATCACCACATTAGTAAGACCGAAAGAATTAATCTGACCGAGAATAGGACGGCCCGCAGTACCGGAAGGCTCACCATTATCATTACTCATAAAAGTCTTGCGGTCAGCACCAATCATATAAGCCCAGCACACATGCCGAGCATCAAAATATTCCTTTTGATAACGGGCAATAACACCCTTAGCCTCCTCCACAGAGCAAACAGGATGAGCAAAAGCCAAAAACTTGCTCATCTTATCCTTATATATCCCCTCACATGGAGCCTTAAGCGTATAAAAAGTATCACCCATAACCCGAATATTTTAACGAAACCGGAAACCGGGAAACTGAAATCAGTGACCCGAAACCGATTACCACCACAAAGTTAGCCACAAAAATCAACACCACCAAAAAATTAAGCCCACCCGATGCGCTGCCATTTCATGAAAAGAAGATATCGCCATCAGAGAAAGTCGGAGACTTTCAGCCGTAAGTAACTCAGGGTAAGCACGCAGTGCGCCACCCTGAGATAGCATAGATGGCGGATTCGCACGTCGGAGACCGTGCTGTCTGTGATAGAATATACATTCCAAGAGTCTCATAGAAGTGACTAATTAACAACAAACAATCCACCCGATGTTTACCTCATCAGCAAAAGAAGTATATAGAAGCAGAGCGGAGCAAAAAGAGGTAGCATTAATAGTCCCACCCCTTCCGGCAGGTTCCTCCTGCCACACCCTAAAATCCAAATAAAAAATAAAATTAAATAATATTTTGCATTATGAATAAAAAGTATTGCTATCGATAAAGAACAACTGCGAGGAATATCCTAAAATTGGATATTCCTCGTCTATTTTTTCAAAGAATTATACCCTGCCCTCACCGCATTAATCACAGCGAGGAGGGTGACACCGACGTCGGCGAAGACGGCGAGCCAGAGATTGGCTATGCCTATTGTGCCTAATAGCATGATGATGATTTTGATGGCTATCGCTAAGGTAATGTTCTGTTTTACGATAGCCATCGTTTTACGCGATATTTTTATGCCGTCGGCTATGTTTTCCGGATTGTCGTTCATTAATACTATGTCGGCTGCTTCTATTGCGGCATCACTTCCGGCTGCTCCCATCGCTATCCCTATGTCGGCAAGTTTTAATGCCGGGGCATCGTTTATTCCGTCGCCTGCAAAGGCTGTCGGACCGGCTTCGGTTTTTGCCATAAGTTGCTGCAAAATATTCACTTTATCCACAGGCAACAGTTCGGCATAATATTCTTCTATACCTACAGTTTTCGCTACCTCTGCTGCTACGTTTTTATGATCGCCGGTGAGCATCACTATTTTGCTTACACCATAGTCTTTCAGTCGCTTGACTGTGGTGGCGGATTGCTTTTTAATGCTGTCCGAAACTACGATATGTCCCATATATTTGCCGTCAACGGCGACGTGAACGATGGTGCCGGTCTTATGGCACTGATGCCACGGTACATTCACTCTCTGCATCAGTTTTTCATTTCCGGCAAACACACTGCGCCCGTCTATCTCCGCTGATACGCCTTCTCCGGCATAGTTCCGCGCATTTTTCACTATTTCCTTATCCAAATCTTTCTGCACTGCAGTCCGGATTGATGCGGAAACGGGGTGATCCGAATATATTTCCGCAAGGGCTGCAAGTTCAAGCAATTCGTCAGGTGAAATTATCTCGGGGTGAACGGCGGTGACAGTGAAATCACCCTTGGTGAGCGTACCGGTCTTGTCAAAAACCACCGTACTCACTTTCGCCAGCAACTCCACGTATTCCGAGCCTTTTATCACCAATCCTCTGCGCGATGCTCCGCCTATTCCGGCAAAGAATGTCAGGGGTACGGATACTACGAGTGCGCATGGGCAGGATACCACGAGGAACACAAGTGCGCGATATATCCACTCGCTCCACTGTCCGCTGAAAATCGGCGGGAGGACGGCGATAAACACTGCAAGAAAAACTACTATCGGGGTGTAATATCTCGCAAAGCGTGTGATGAATTTTTCACTTTTAGCCTTGCCGCTTTCGGCATTTTGCATCAGGTCCAATATCTTTGACACTGTTGACTCGCCGTAAGTGCTTGACGTCTTCACTCTCAGCAGTCCGGTAAGGTTAATGCTGCCGCTGAGAACCGTTTCACCTTCTGCCACTTCTCGAGGCACGCTCTCGCCGGTGAGTGCGGAAGTGTCAAGGGTGGAACAACCGTCAATGACAATACCGTCAATCGGCACTCTTTCTCCAGGCTTGACCACGATAATACTCCCGGCAGCAACCTCCGCCGGAGCAACTTTTCTCACAGCCCCGTCAGCATCAAGATTCGCATAGTCCGGGCGAATATCCATCAGAGCCGTGATAGACTCCTTGCTGCGGTCAACAGCAATATCTGAGAGCATTTCGCCCACCTGATAAAACAACATCACAGCCACGCCCTCAGGGTATTCACCGATACAGAAAGCACCGATCGTGGCAATAGTCATCAGAAAATATTCATCAAAAAAGTCTAATCGAAGTGCGTTTTTTAAAGCGTGCAGCACCACGTCAGCTCCAACGGCAACGTATGCCAAAATATATACGTACAAGCGGACAGCACCGGGCTCTATAAACAAGTGAGCCGCGATAAGCAGAAGCACACAAAATGCAATCCGCAGCGCCATTAACTTTTGTTCCTTTTCCATAATCTTATAATTTCTGATGCAAAATTATGAAAAAGAAACTGCAACCGGGTTGCAAAGTTATGCCTTAGCGCTGCATACCGGGCAAAGCCCCTTAAGGAGATAATCCACCTGATGAAGTTCAAAACCGTCAGGACACTTCACCACAGGAATATGAATTTTGTCAAGACAAAAAGTTTTACGGCATCGCTCGCAATAGAAATGGCAATGCAACTCCTCCACGTCGCACACATGGTCGTTATGACACAGGCAATACTGCGTCACACCGTCACCACCCTCAATCTTATGCAGCAAATGATGTTCCACAAACACATTTAAAGTCCTGAAAATAGAAGACTTATCCACACTGTCAAGAGCCGCTTCAAGATCCGACAGACTGAATGTGTTGTGGTACTCCTGCATCACCTTGTAAATCAGCACCCTCACGGAAGTAGGGCGTACATCATGGCGTGAAAGAAATTCATTGTAATCCATACACTACTTATTTTCAATCAGGCACACCACAAAACTGCGAGGCAGACAAATATTATCCACACCTAAAGCGGCACGAAACAAAGGTGCTATATCTCTATCCTTAAATCCCGCAATACCGCAGCCGATACGGGTAACGTAAAAGAAATATTCCGGGTGAGACTTTGCGAAAGCAATAAAATCACCAACGTACGGCTTAATGACATCAACCCCGCCGTGCATAGTAGGAATAGCATACGTATGACCATACAGTCCCACACCTTTTCCCCACACAGCACCGAATTTATCATACGCTATGCGAGCAGCACCACCGCCGTGAGCACCCGCAAGATTGCTGCCGAACACGAATATTTCATCATCACCCAAGTGATTAATCCTATCCGGTGTAAATTCAGGGCGGGCTATAGAATTATACATTCTTACAGCCTTATTTTCCTCATTATTCCCTATATTCTTTCGTGACCAAAACATAAAAATTGATTATTTAAGATTATCGCACTATCTGTTTCCAAATCTTACTACCCTGCTTGCAGACATAAATTCCGGAAATCGGAGTGACAACTTTTCGACCGTACAAATCAAAATATTCTATCGGTGCATCTTCATCAGCCTCAACACTTGAGACACCGGCTATATCACCGATAACACCGTTTCTATCGTAAATCTTGTTATTCACAAGGATCAAGTCCGCAGTCTGATTATCAGGAACACCCGAGCCGCCATTGCCGAAAATAAGTCCCGTAGAAGCAGACGGTTCTTCATCAAGTCTTGTAGAGAAACTCCACACCGGAACACCCTCGTACGTGATAAGCGTCATCTTTGTACCCGGCCAACCGCCAAAGTATGCTTTGTTTCCTTTTTCAGGATCCCAACTGTAAATGTAAACTTCCGCCCACGGATTAATCTCGTCGTCCTTGAAGTAAACTGTAATTTTATCAGTAGTTTCCTGTTCCGGTCCCCACTGCCCGCAAAGGTATTTGGCAGCGGTGCGAAGCTTTGACTTCACCTCCCCTGCCCTTTGCGACATATTATTATTACCGTATGAGGGCCAACGAAGCAAATCCTGTTTTGCAGCAGCAGTGATATGTGCCGTGTATGAATCTATATAATCGTAAATTTTATCATAACCATTGGCATAAAAGTTCTGCCATACGCTTTTCACCACGTCCATAAACGCCGGAAACTTACACATCTCCGCAATCCAAGTACTATGGTACTCACGACCGGAATAAAGCGGCTGAGTCTTATTGTAACTAAAAGAACTGCCGAAGTCCCACACAGGTCCGAAATACCACTTCTCATTATCACCGAGGTCTTTATGCAAATAGCAGCTACCGTGGAAGCTCTCATAGTTATCCACCAATTCATTCACGATATAAAATTTCGCAAGTTCTTCAAGATCAACGTATTCAGCCCATCCGCAATTATTCTTATCATTGCTGTAAACAAGGCTGTTAATCTTCTCCATCTGAGACTTCAGGTACTCCTCCTGAGCAGAAGAAAGCGCCTCCGGCGACTTATAAGTGAAGATTATTCTGCTGCCGTCACCCTCAGTCACCTCAACGTGCGGGTCAGAATCATAATTATCAATTTCCACGAGCCAACCGCCTGACACATTTTCAGTGGCATTATCCTCCTGCTCCGTGATATTAACTCGTGCTTTGTCAATCTTAATATTTTCAGTCAAGAAATAAAGACCGCGGTAAGAACCGTTTATCACCAGTTCGCAAGGCACATCACCGGGAGTCCACTGCAAGCCAATCATACGGCTAAGTTGCAGCCCCACAGCATTGCGAAGAAAACCTTTGTTATCATCAGCATGGGCAAGGAGAACAAACTGCTTGCTCTTATTCATTCCCAACAGAGCCGTCTTTTGCGCCAATTTTAATTTATACGGTTTCTTCTCAAAGCCCGTCCATGTGTAATTACCGCGTCCCTTTATCTGCAGCGGCAACTGTGCATCAACACTGCCAATAGCCTCTACCCCCACAATGCCCATCGGGTCAACGTAATAAGTAGCGGAAAGATACGTTTCCTTTGTCGTCACCTCCGCACCACCGTCAATATTAATATAAATCACAGGTAGAGTGCCTGAAATTTCAGCAGCGAAAGCAGTCAAGATAGAGAAAAAAAGTGAAATGGTAAATGAAATTCGTTTCATGAATACATGGATTATGGATTTAATAAATCGGGATTAAAAAAATTAATTATGTCACGAGACATCTCAAGAGCATGGCGCGCATTACTATTTTCATTTATCGCCACAGCATGCTCGTAGTCCGAAATGGCAAGAGAATGATTACCACGTTTCCAATTCACCTTTCCACGCAGAAACCACGCCTGTTCGTCACCCGCATCTGTCGCAATCCTGTCATTAAGCGCAGATACGGCAGACTCCAAGTCTCCGCAATCAATTAATTCCGCTATTTCAACGTATGTTAACATAATATTTTCGCCTTTTAAACTTCAAAGTTAACAAAATTTGCGTAACTTTGAGCAATAGAACCGATAAATTAACATAAAACGAAGTTTTATATGTCACGCAGCTATACTTTATTATTATTTATCCTATTCGCTCTCAGCACATTCGCAGCAGATCCTACTGCCACAAACTATAGTTTCAAAGAGTGCCGCGGCACACTATCCCCATATCCTGCGGATAATTCAATTACCGCATATCCCGACAGCCTTACCCCGGTGTATATCAGCCATGTAGGTCGTCATGGCAGCCGTTTTCCCGCATCGTCAACACACGCAATGCAATTACTCCGATACCTGAACACGGCAGACTCGCTCGGCACCATTACAAACACCGGTAAACGTCTGAAAGAAGTTACGGAATACGTCATCGCAACATCAACAGGACGCTGGGGCGCATTGGACTCACTCGGCATGGCAGAACATCGAGGAATAGCCTCAAGAATGTATATGGCGTACAAGACTGTATTTGACAATGCCAAAATCCGCGCAATATCATCATACTCACCACGTTGCCTGATGAGTATGATGTGTTTCGTACACCAACTTGACCGACTGAATAACAAAATAGAAATCACAACCTCCACAGGGCGCTCGAACTCCCCGCTAATGCGGCCATTCGATATTGACAACGATTACCTTGACTTCCGCCAAGCAGGGAGATGGTCTCAGCCTTACAATGACTTCGTAAACACATTCGTTCCAACCACCGCTATCTGCCGCGCAATAGGAAATAACACCGGCTTATCCGATGAAGAATTACGTCAAGCCGCAATCACGGAATACTACGTAATAGCAGGACTTGATGCAATGGGACTTGATACAAACGAAGCCGAATTCTTCACTAAAGACGAAATAAACCGTCTATGGTCCGCATTTAATCTCCGACAATACCTTCAGCGTGCAGCAAACACCATTTCCACAGTTCCGGCAGACATCGCATCACCATTGCTCCTTGACATAATTGACGGCACCGACAGATTTATCAACGGCAAAGACGACACAAACGTTGTTCTTAGATTCGGACACGCAGAAACACTTATGCCACTACTCTCATTAATGCGAGTACCGGAAGCATATTACATGACAAACTATTTTGACACAGTACGTCAGCACTGGCTTGATTTCAAAACATTCCCAATGGCAGCAAACCTCCAAATGGTGCTGTATAAAACCGCAAAAGGCAAATTCTACGTACGCTTTGACATAAACGAAAAACCCGTAAAACTGATTCCCGGTGATGACCGCACATATCTCCCATGGGAAACAGCACGCACCCAACTGATGAAATACATTCCAATGTATTATCAGATGTAAAGCATAAAAAGAAATACAGGTAAGAATTTAAGAAACAAAGTACATTCCCGGATATTCGTAACCCTTAATAAGCGCAAAGTGCGCCATCCGGCTACATCTGTGGTAAAGAGCACCGCACTATTTTAGTATCCCGGAACTTCCAGCATTTGTAACGCTTTCACAGCAGAAGTGGAGACTGATGACTTAGACTCAGCAGCCTTCTTAAGCCACATAATGCCTTTTTCTTTATCTAATATATTACCTGAAAGGTAACTTGATATATAATATAGCCCTAATTCATATTGTGCATTAGCATAATTTTTATCCGCAGCAAGTTGAAACCACTTTGCTGCTTCATCATAAGACTTTTCCACGCCCAAGCCATTTTTATAACAAATTCCTAAGTTATATTGTGCTTGAGCATAACCCTGCTCGGCTGCAAGACGATACCACTTTATAGCCTCAGTTTCAGATTCTTCTACGCCGGTGCCATATGAATAGCACGTTCCCAAGTTATATTGTGCTTGAGCATAACCCTGCTCGGCTGCAAGTCTGTACCACTTTACGGCTTCAATATCGGATTTTTCCACTCCATATCCAAAACCGAAACATACACCTAAAAGACATTGAGCGGCTAAGTCACCATGCTCCGCAGCAAGATGCAACCATTTTACCGCTTCAGTATATGACTGTTGCACACCATAACCATCGTAATAACACGTTCCCAAGTTATATTGCGCCGGTGTATTACCTTGTTCCGCTGCAAGTTTCCACCAACGCACTGCTTCAGTACTTGATTTTTCTACACCCCTGCCTTCATCATATAATACACCCAAAACATATTGAGCCTTTGCGGAACCGTGTTCTGCCGCAAGGGTGTACCATTTTACCGCTTCAGTATATGATTGTGCGACACCTAATCCATTTTCATAAAAAACGCCTAAGTTAAACTGTGATTCAACATAATTTTGTTCAGCTGCAAGAGCGAACCACTGCAAAGCTTCTGCGTATGATTTTTCAACTCCATGTCCATAATAATAACATAAACCCAAATTATGTTGAGCAATAGCATAGCCTTGTTCTGCAGCATTTCGGAACCACTTAACTGCCTCTGTGTACGATTTATCCGCACCTTTACCGTAATAATAACATGAACCTAAATTGTATTGAGCCTTTGCAAGACCGTTATTTGCAGCAAGTGCATACCATTTTATAGCCTCAGCGTATGATTTTTCAACGCCCAAACCATAGTCATAACAATATCCTAAATTACACTGCGCTATCGCATTATTCTGCTCAGCGGACAGCCTGTACCACTTTACAGCCTCAGTAAAAGACTGTTCTACGCCGTCACCGTATCTGTAAAGAGTACCTAAATTACTTTGAGCCTCAGCATGTCCTTGTTCCGCTGCCATCTTATACCATTTTGCAGCATCAGAAAATGACGTTTCAACTCCATAACCATTTTCATAAAAATAGCCTAAATTGCATTGAGCATCTGCATGACCCTTTTCCGCTGCAAGCTTATACCACTTCGCAGCCTCAATATATGATTTCTCAACTCCATCTCCATTTTCATAACATACACCTAAATTGTATTGAGCCTTTATATGTCCTTGTTCTGCCGCAAGATGATACCATTTCACTGCTTCCGTATTAGACTTTTCCACGCCATAACCATGCTCGTAAAAAACGCCTATATTAAATAGTGCATCAGAATTACCTTGCTCTGCTGCTCGACGGAACCACGTTAATGCCTCACAATATGACTGTTCGACTCCATTACCATAATTATACAAGACTCCTAAACTACACTGTGCTTTAGCATAGCCTTGATCAGCGGAACTACGATACCACTTGGCTGCCTCATCATAATTTTTTTCCACTCCCGTGCCGTCTTCGAAGCAACAACCCAAATAATACTGTGCTACCATATCTCCGCTTAAAGCTTCCGACTTTAATAAATTAACAGCCCTTTGATAAAATAATTCTCCTTTTGAATAATCTGATACTGTTCCCAATCCCTTATCATAACACTGCCCCAATAAATATATACCGATAGCATCTCCTTGATCCGCACTTTGCTTCGCAAACTCAAAACCATCTTTATAAGTAACTGAAGATTCCAAATATAGCCCGGCCAACAATGCTTGAGACCTGGAATTACCGGATTTCGCATCATTGATAAGTTCATTGCTGATAGAATTTGTCTGCGAAAAAGCAAAGCTGACAGAAAAATACAAACTGATTAGTAAACACAATACTATTTTTTTCATAGTAATTAAAGTAGGCAATGCTATAATGATTCTTGATTTAAGGACTTGAAAAACACATGCTTGTCAAGAATATTGTCAAGCCGTAGAATTTACGTGTCAGCATTGCCACTACAAACCGTAAATTTCCAACTGACAATGCAAAAATACTAATTAAATTTGGAATATAATGCCCTAAAACAAAATAATTTTACTGTTAAAAAGCACATCTGAAATGGTGCGGACAGTCTGACAACAAGCGTTGCATATATTAAACATTTTAACACATACCACATCAAAACATAAATAAGGTTAAGATTTCGAAGAAACATGGTAAAGAATTATGTTATACAACATAAAAGCATTACTTTTGTCACAGTTTTTCATGGTATTAGATTTAAGGTAAGAAGATTATTCGTCGTGATGACGGATAATTTTTTTTGTCTTTACTTTTAAAACTTCTAATTCATAAACATTGTATCTCCATTGACTGCACACACACCGATGCTCGAAGCAGCGGAGATTGGTATTTCTTCACCGCATGTCGCACTAAGTGCTTTCACGGTGTTTTCCAAAGGAGAAAGTTTTCCACATTCATTAACGTCGTAAGATTCAATTAGCGAAAAACGGTAAAATGACCGATTTTCGTCACTACGGATAATAGAAGTAAAATCTACTATATATCCAAACTATTAGGATTTAGTAGAAAATCCATTATACCAATGGTTAAAATTCCTGCATCATTCCTTTTAGGCTTTATATCGTCCTTAACTATAATAATTCTCTTGAAGTAGTCTTCAATTTTTAATAGTGAAGCAGACTCTTGCTTTTCCTTTTCAGGATTAGGAATTTGCAACGCAGACTGGATATAATACCTTTTACTGCCCTGATTGACCACAAAGTCCACTTCAAGTTGTTTACGAATTAGTTTACCTGTCTTATCCGCAACACGAGTCTCTATATAACCCACATCAACTCGATATCCTCTAATTTTCAATTCATTGTAGATAATATTCTCCATAATGTGAGATTCATCTTGCTGTCGGAATCCAAGAATACAGTTACGGATACCAATGTCGGAAAAATAGTATTTAACTAATGAGTTGATGTATTTTTTACCTTTGATATCATATTTTGTGGCTTTTTCAATAACAAATGCGTCTTGAAGATAAGAGAGATATTTATTTATCGTGTTATGGTGAATTGATATTTGTTTAACACTTTTAAAAGTATTGGATAGTTTTGTAGAATTACAAAGCGAGCCAACAGAAGAAGCGACCACTTTAATAATCTCTTCAAATTCGTATTTGTTCTTTATAATATGGCGCTCAAGAATGTCAATCATATATACGCTTTTGAACAAATTATATAAATAGTCTTCCTTCATTTTATCAGTTTGCATATTGAGAATATGAGGAAGTCCGCCGTATGTATAGTAGTCTTTCCATGCGGAATATTTATCGCCCGGGCAACCTTGTAAATATTCACTGAATGATAAAGGATACATTTGTATTTCCTGACTTCTGCCACGAAACTCGGTAACAATATCTGAAGATAAAAAGTGAGAGTTACTACCTGTGACATATACATCGCAATTCCTGATGTGCAATGTGCTGTTTAGCACATCGGTAAATTCCGGAACGAGTTGTATTTCGTCTAATAAAATGATATATTCCTCTTTGTCAATAATATGAGTTTTGATGTATTTTAATAAAGCATCCGGGTCACGATATTCAATATTTGATCGGTCATCTAATGCCAACTCAATAATATGATTTTCATCAATTCCATTTGAGATCAAGTAATTATGAAACAATTCAAACAGTAAATATGATTTGCCACATCTACGTATCCCTGTTATCACTTTTATTAGTCCGTTATGCCTACCTGCTATTAATTGGTTAAGGTAGTTGTCTCTGTTTATATTCATAGGCTTATATTAGCGAAAATCGGTAATTTTACCGGTTTTCGTCACTACAAAAATATAAATAAGAAATGGTATTTGCAAATCATATTAGCGAAAAACGGTAAAATTACCGGTTTTCGTCACTACAATGAGTAAAACCACAGACAACACGCTCAAGGATATGCGAAACTTCGGATATAATCAGAATTATGAATTATTAATTTTGAATCTCGCATGACTTTTTCCTTATCACCAGACCGTCATAGAAATCGCCGCCTGATATTTTATTGAACTGAGTATAAGTCAAGCCTTTACCATCCTTACCGGAAGAATCGTAAGCATTAAAGCGGTTATCCCAAATTTTACCTTTGGCAGGTTTTACAAGCCCGATTACATTATATCGGATATTTCCTTGCTCATCTTCAGTTCTTTCAAGGACTTCAAACACATCTTTTTCACATACATTCTCCTTCAAGCCTATTTCAGCACGGAGTTTCCTGCCGTCACACAGCAGCGAGGCCTTGACTCGGAAATCAGGACAAATATCTTGAAGAGACGCAAGATTCATATCCATAATTCTTGCCATAGCAGTTTTTACAAGAGCCTCGTTGCTCTTTATTCTTTTATCTCGTTCCTGCTTATACACTTGTTCGGAACAGCCTATATATATAAGCCTAAACGTGGAAGTATCGGCATTAAACGCATTCAACTTCTGCACATCAGGCACTTCGGAGTACATCGCAGAATAGAACTTATCCGCAGTCTCTTTATTCCAAACAAGCCGGTAAAGATAAGTTGCACACTTAATCTCATAACTATTGCGCAGACCTTCCCTTGAATGAAACTGACTATTGTATTTACTGAGAGTTGCGCTGTCATTAAGGTTTATAATGTCATCATCTGTAACATCAACAGGATTGTTAAAACCGTATGATTTAGTAAATTCAGTTTCATCAGGGATAAAATCATGAATAGCTACAAAAGTATAGTTAAGCAGACGTTCTCCACCGTCTGAGATATAAGCCTCGCCGCGAGCCATACCTTTGGCAAGACGCACATCGGTCATCGTAGCATTATAATATCCGCGCTGACGAATAAGAGACATCTCAAAACAGCCTGTTTTCTTATTTCTTGAGAACCATTTAGCCACTAATTTCTTAGCAACCTGTACATCGGTCAAAAAATGGTCTATCCTATCTCTTGCAGACAAATCTTCAGAGGCGAATTTAATAAAATTCGCCCCCAAATTATGATTATTGATATTATTGGATATCGGAATCGACTTATACTCCTGTTCAAGTTCACGATAATAGACCTTTTGAGGATAAGAAACCATAAACTGACACAGCGACACACGCTCATAATGTGTATCATTATCTTGACTTCTCACTGTCTGCACAAATAGTAAAAATGCAGACAACAAAAAGATAAATTTAGAAATCCCAATCTTCATCAAGTTCATACGAAATTTTATCAATCTTTTGAGGTTTTACAGGATGTGCTTTAAAGAAGTTAAGATATAAGTCAACAAAACCGTCCTTCGATATATCAATTTGCGCATCTGCGGGGATTATATCAAACTCACTATCATCAACTTCACGAGGTGTGATAGACAAAATCTCACGACATACTAATGTTGAATACAAGCCTTGTACTTGAAATATGGATTTAACAGCAACACCTGGTACATTCAATCCACCATTAAAGACATTACAAGCTATTTGAGATAATCCCAATCCACTTTTTGCAATCCACCCATAAAATTCAATACCAATTTTAGCATTTTCATCACAAACATATTTAGTTACAGTAGTTCCGAGCATCTCTCTTGTTTGAGTTGTTTCTCTAACCGTGAATGTAGGATTCACAGACGGAGAAGGACAGGAATAACCCGTATTGTCAGCAGGGCAGTACTCAGTCATTATTTCAGGAGTCCAAATAGTAATAGTTCCCTTACGGTAATCATTAAGCATCATCTTATCTCCTTTTACTATCATTGTACAATAATTTTCGCCATTAAATACCAACGGCTGAAGTTTCAACATGTCAGGAGAATAATTAGTGTAAGTACGGTACTTGATTTCGCCTTCAAAGGCGTTCGCTGAAAGAAATGACATCAGCACAACCGCTGCAAAAAGAAATCTAATTTTCATAGTTTTCATGGGTTTATGTGTGTGATTATAATTAATACTCATAGAATAGATTCAGGCAACAAGTCAGCAAAAAGTCTAAACAACTTTTGCATAGCGTGTTACTCAATCGCAAAGTTAATCAAATTTAACTAATCGCCAAAATATACAAGAAAAAAACGCACCTCGAATCACGGCTCTTTCATTTAAAATATATAATTGAGTGAGTAAAAAAGACAACGTTATCAAGGAAAGTCGGAGACTTTCGGCTGTAAGTAACTCAGG
>SAMEA104315426__coassemble_368_pt1 | contig 31326 bp, 25 predicted proteins | sample SAMEA104315426__metabat2_low_PE_027 | metagenome-assembled genome bin SAMEA104315426 (sample SAMEA104315426) | gut metagenome | biome: Monkey gut; feature: monkey-associated habitat; material: faeces | place: China | collected 2013 | reverse complement strand
CTATCTTTCAAGAGGTTGGGCGAGCCATTTTATGGTTTAGCGGACAGTAATAAATGTGAAATATCTTCACCGAGCAAAATTTTATCAAACAAGTGCTCATTTTTTCAAAATAGCCTTATAATCCTCCAAATCTATACTTTTTGAGGTACATTTGGCTGATTATAAGACATTTTTCACTAATTTTGTGCATAAAATATACATACGCCATGATAATAGGAAGAAAATCAGAACAAAGAGAATTACGTGAAATAGCAAATGCTGAATATTCAAAATTTGTTGCAGTCTATGGAAGAAGACGAGTTGGAAAGACATTCTTAATACGAGAGACATTCAACTATTCGTTTACATTCCAACACACCGGATTGGCTAAAGGTAAATTAAAAGACCAACTTCTTAGTTTCAGAGCCTCTCTCCAAATAGCCTCAGGGAAAAAATACGCTCAATTTACGAATTGGTACCACGCATTTTTCGCATTAGAAGAATGGCTTAACAGCCTGCAAGAAGGTAAAAAGATCATATTTTTTGATGAACTTCCTTGGATGGATACACCTCGCTCTAATTTCATTTCCGGTCTTGAACATTTTTGGAATAGTTGGGCATCAGCCAGAAAAGACATATTACTTATTGTGTGCGGGTCTGCTACATCATGGATAGTAAATAAACTGATAAATAATCATGGAGGATTACATAATCGTCTGACAAATAAGATTCTGCTACAACCTTTTACACTATCCGAATGTGAGGAATATGTAGAGGCTAATAATTTAGGATTAAGTAGGTATCAAATTGTTGAGAATTATATGATTATGGGTGGTATTCCATTCTATTGGAATATGCTTAATCGAGAACAGAGTTTGGCACAAAATATTGATTCTTTGTTTTTCAGCAATGATACAGAAGGTTTATCACATGAGTATAATCTATTGTACTCTTCACTTTTTAATACCCCTGAACCATATATGCAGGTAGTTACCGCTTTGGCAAAAAAGAAAGGGGGACTTACACGTAATGAAATTGTAAATTACACCGGAATCAAAACAAGCGGTGAACTTACACGATACCTAAATGAACTTGAATGGTGTGGCTTTATAAGAAAATATAATTGTATAGGAAAAGAATCCAGAGATGCGCTATATCAACTCATCGACAACTTCACCTTATTTTATTTCCAATATATAAAAGGAAACAAAAATAATGATACTCATTTTTGGACAAACAATATAGGAAGTTCCTTGTATCGTTCATGGACCGGATTGGCATTTGAACGCGTATGCTTACAACATATCAATCAGATAAAAGCAGCACTTGGAATATCCGGTGTATTATCTAACGTTTATAGTTGGAGAACCGAGGCGGATAAAGTCAATGGAATTGATAAGACTCAAATTGACCTTCTTATTGACCGCAATGACGGAGTTATTAATTTATGCGAAATGAAGTTTTCCGAGCAAGAATATGCAATAACTGAAGAAGAGGAAATGAAACTTCGCAGACGTCGCGGTAACTTTATTGAAGCAACTAAAACTAATAAAGCAATACATATCACTTTAATTACGCCATACGGTCTTAAACGCAATTCACATTCATCGATTGCTCAAAACGAAATTACACTAAAAGATCTCTTTGAGAAATAGTCAGATTTAATATCCCTTTCACTAAAAAATTTTACTGCGTGTAAAAATTACAGGAACCGTGTCGCGTTCGCTATAAAACATTTTCACTGAGCAAAACTTTATCAAACAAGTGCTCGATTTCTCTCAAAAATAGCCTTATAATCCTCCAAATCTATACTTTTTAAGGTACATTTGGCGGATTATAAGACATTTTTTTTTAATTTTCACAACAAAGTGAGAGTAAATGTCATGCACATCAATGCGTGTACAACAGTCTGTAATAAAGTAGAGCCACTCAGTAATAAAGAGTGACATCATGGTTCTTTCATTTAAAAATACAGTACAGCGAGTAAATGACAACATCTTTAAGGAAAGTCCGAGACTTTCAGCCGTAAGTAACTCAGGGTAAGCACTAAATACTTATGCATTAAGTGCTTACCGGGTGTTTCTTAGGCCGTAGCTCCCTGATGATGTAACTTTTACTTGCTTTCATTTATAATAACACATCAATTTCTTCCACTTTAAATGAAAGAGCCGTGTGATTGACATAAAACCGCTGCTGCAAATATTTTGTCAAATCATCAAAAGTGAGTAACTTTGCAAGGCAAAACGGCGTGGCACAAATGCTATGCCGATTAGATGTAAATACAAGACTTTATATGAGAATATTGGTAACCGGAGCAAACGGTCAGTTAGGAAACGAATTAAGAATAGTACTCGCCGGGGCAATTTCTGATGAGGTATTTTATACCGACAGGGCTGAGCTGGACCTTACTGACGCTAAGGCTGTAGAGAATTTTGTAGTAAATAATGACATTACTCACATTGTGAACTGTGCTGCATACACTAATGTGGATTTGGCTGAAACTGAGAAGCTTGAATGTGCTTCAGTTAACGTCAATGCAGTAAAAAATATTGCTATGGCTGCTGATGCCAACGGCGCTAAGGTGATACATATCTCCACGGACTACGTCTTTGACGGTACTGCTCACAAGCCTTACAGAGAATCCGACAAGGTTAATCCCATTTCGCAGTACGGAACTACAAAACGCACCGGTGAGACTGCACTTATAGCACTTGCGCCGGAAAGCATTATTATCCGCACAGCATGGCTCTACTCTCCGTTCGGCAAAAACTTCGTCAAGACTATGCTGCGACTGAGTGAGGAACAGAATGAAATAAGTGTGGTTTCCGACCAAATCGGCACTCCTACTTACGCTCACGACCTTGCCGTGGCTATCCTCGCCATTCTCCGCTGTCATCAGTGGGTGAGCGGAATATATCACTTCACAGATGAAGGAGTATGCTCATGGTACGACTTTGCAAAATCCATCATCAAACTTTCCGGACACTCCTGCAAAGTGAAGCCGATAGCATCAGAAGACTATCCGCGCCCTGCTGCAAGACCGTATTACAGCGTGCTGGACAAATCCCGCATCAAAGCCACTTACGGCGTGGTAATTCCTCACTGGGAAGACAGCCTTGAGGACTGCCTGAAAAGAATAAAAGAATTACAAAAAATACAATAATTTAATCACGAAATACAATATACAACGTGTCACAACTCACAGACGAAATAAAACGCAGACGCACTTTTGCCATCATTTCACACCCTGACGCAGGTAAGACTACCCTTACCGAGAAACTACTACTCTTCGGGGGTGCTATCCACATCGCCGGTGCCGTCAAATCCAACAAAATCAAGAAAACAGCCACTTCGGACTGGATGGAGATAGAAAAGCAACGCGGTATTTCCGTTGCCACCTCCGTAATGGGATTTAACTACGGCGATTACAAAATAAACATTCTGGATACCCCCGGTCACCAAGACTTTGCCGAGGATACTTACAGGACACTAACAGCCGTTGACAGCGTTATCATCGTGGTTGACGTAGCCAAAGGTGTAGAGCAGCAGACACGCAAACTGATGGAAGTGTGCCGAATGCGTAACACCCCCGTTATCATCTTTGTAAACAAACTTGACCGCGAAGGTCGTGACCCGTTTGACATTCTTGACGAACTGGAAACAGAACTCAAAATCAACGTCCGCCCACTCAGCTGGCCTATCAATATCGGTGCTAAATTCAAGGGAGTATATAACATCTTCGAGCATACACTGGACCTGTTTACACCTAACAAGCAAGTAGTGACGGAACGCGTGGAAATAACTGATGTCAACGACTCTCGCATCGACGAGAACGTAGGCGAAGACGATGCAGCAAAACTCCGTGAAGACCTTGAACTCATAGAAGGCGTCTATCCGGACTTTGACGTCAACAAATACCTTGAAGGCAAACTTGCACCGGTATTTTTCGGCTCGGCACTAAACACTTTCGGCGTAAAAGAATTGCTTGACTGCTTCGTGCAGATAGCCCCTACTCCGCGCCCCGTAAAAGCCGTAGAAAGAGAAATACGCCCTGAAGAAGAAAACTTCACAGGCTTCGTATTCAAAATTCACGCAAATATGGACCCGAACCACCGCAGCTGTATCGCATTCGTCAAAGTATGCTCCGGCACATTCCACCGAAACGAGAACTACAAGCATATCCGTTCAGGAAAATTTATGCGATTTGCAGCACCTACAGCCTTTATGGCACAGAAAAAAAATATCGTAGATGAAGCATTCCCCGGAGATATCGTAGGTATACCGGACACAGGTAACTTCAAAATCGGCGACACACTTACCCAAGGCGAAGAAATACACTTCAAAGGACTCCCGAGTTTCTCTCCGGAAATGTTTAAATACATCGAGAACAGCGACCCGATGAAGTCAAAACAGCTCGACAAAGGTATCCAGCAACTTATGGACGAAGGTGTGGCACAGTTGTTCATCAACCAGTTCAACGGACGTAAAATTATCGGTACCGTAGGACAACTCCAATTCGAAGTAATACAATACCGCCTCCTGCACGAATACGGTGCACAATGCCGTTGGGAACCGATTTCCCTATACAAAGCGTGCTGGATAGAAAGCGAAGACGACGAAGCACTCGCAGCATTCAAGAAGCGTAAACACCAGTTTATGGCTATTGACCGCGAAGGACGTGACGTATTCCTCGCAGACTCGAACTACGTTCTACAAATGGCGCAAAACGACTTCCCGAAAATCAAATTCCACTTCACAAGCGAATTTTAAGACCAAGCATCAGAATAACAGACTATGAGTGACGTTATAAAACTTTTACCGGACTCCGTTGCAAACCAAATAGCAGCAGGTGAAGTAATTCAGAGACCGGCTTCCGTAATCAAAGAACTTGTAGAAAACGCCGTTGACGCCGGTGCATCAAACGTTCAAATCATCATCAAAGATGCCGGGCGAACACTAATACAAGTCATTGATAACGGCTGCGGTATGTCTGCCACAGATGCAAGACTCGCATTCGAGCGTCACTCCACGTCAAAGATTACCCAAGCAGCAGACCTCTTCACCCTCCACACCATGGGATTTCGCGGTGAAGCACTCGCATCTATATGTGCAGTAGCGCAAGTGGAACTCATCACTATGCGCAAAGAAGACTCAGTGGGAACAAAAATCTGCATCTCCGGCTCAAAGGTGGAAAGCCAAGAGCCTTACGCCACTGTACCCGGGTCAAACTTCAAAGTCAAAAACCTCTTTTTCAACGTTCCCGCAAGAAGAAAATTTCTGAAAAAGGACACCGTAGAACTGAGCAACATCGTCAAAGAATTTGAACGACTGGCGCTCGTAAACCCCGGTATAGGACTGGAGATAACTCACAACGACAGCCTTATACACCAACTTCTCCCCGGCACATTCAAGCAGAGAATATCGTCACTCTACGGCAAGACTATGGACAAGCAGCTTATCCCTATCAACGTAGAAACACCGATAGTGAAAATAGAAGGCTTCATAGGACTGCCGGAACACGCCCGCCGCAGAGGCGCACTGCAATACCTCTTCGTTAACGGCAGAAATATGCGACACCCATATTTCGCAAAAGCAGTATTGTCTTGCTACGAAAAACTTATCGCAGCAGACGTGCAACCTAATTACTTCTTAAACTTCACCGTAGATCCGGCTACGATTGACGTCAATATTCACCCTACGAAAAACGAAATAAAATTCGAAAACGAGCAAGCTATATGGCAAATCCTCGTAGCTGCTATCAGAGAATCACTGGGTAAATTCAACGCAGTGCCGTCAATCGACTTCAACACAGACGACAAGCCAGCTATCCCCGTTTTCAACCCTAATGGAAACGCTCACGTTGACGAAAATATAAATGAAGGATACAACCCGTTCGCTCAGCAGACGGAAAGCACAAGCTTTACTTCCGCTTCACGCCCGAGCGGAATAAACTACCCGAGCCAAAGAAGAACTCCGACAAACTGGGAAACACTGTACAACGACTTCAACAATGCCGCACCGTCTGCCATTAACAGTCAGGAAGAAGAAAAATTTGAAGACGACAGCTTGCAGAAGCAGACACTTGACTTGGGTATTGACTCCACAGCCAAAGACAATGATGCCGATTCACTTATCCAATTGAAAAACAGATACATCATCTCCCCTGCAGCATCAGGACTAATGGTAATTGACCAGCACAGAGCACACGTCCTTATCCTCTACACCAAGTATATGAACGGACTGAACAGCGGAGGTTTCTCCACTCAGCAGGTCATATTCCCGGAAGTGATCACACTCTCACCGTCACAGAATATCATTCTTGAAAGTATGCAGGAAAGTCTCAAGCAGATAGGCTTTGACATCTCATACCTCGGCGACAACGCATGGACTGTAAACGGATATCCATCAGTATTGGAAGACGTCAACCCGAACGAGACTCTGATGAAAATGATAGACAGCGTGGCAAACGGCAATGAGGTCACCGACGAAGACCTAAAGACACAAACAGCACTCTCCATGGCTCAAGCCGCAGCAATCCCTGCCGGAAAACAACTCTCAAACGCCGAAATGGAACATCTGATGAACGAACTTCTCACACTTCCCGCCCCGGGATATACACCAACCGGACTCCCCGTGATAAGCATCATCTCAACAGAAGAAATTTCAGAAAGATTTTCACGATAATCACTCTCAATAACAGTTTTTTTTGGCACATAAAGTAATTATCGGCTATGGGAAATATTGACTTGGACAACAAAGAGTTTCAAGACGCTCTTAAAATCATAAACTACACCAGCAACAGCATCTTTCTCACAGGAAAAGCAGGTGCCGGTAAATCCACGTTCCTCAAATACATCACTGAGCACACAAAAAAGAAATACGTAGTCCTTGCCCCTACAGGCATCGCCGCCATAAACGCCGGTGGAGTGACCTTACATTCCTTTTTCCGAATACCCCAAATGCCACTCTGCCCCGATGACAAAGACTTTGCGTACAACCGACTGAGAGAAAGACTGAAATACCCCAAGTCGCTCATAAAACTAATCAGAGAACTTGACCTGATAATTATCGATGAAATATCAATGGTCAGAGCCGACATCATTGACTTCATTGACAAAATTCTGAGACTCTACACCGGCAGACGTTTTCTCCCTTTCGGAGGAAAACAAATACTCCTCGTAGGTGATATATTCCAATTAGAACCCGTAGCTAAAGCAGAAGACAGAGAAATCCTGAGCAGATACTACAAGTCCGTTCACTTCTTCTCCGCAACCGTATTCAAAGACTTTCCGCTCGTAGCCATAGAGCTGAAAAAAGTTTACCGACAGACTGACAGAAGATTTATATCAATCCTTGACAGAATACGTGCCGGGAAGCCTACTGTGGGCGATGTCAGCGAACTTAACAAACACGTATCACAGGACTATATCGCTCCGGAAAACGACTTCACCATCACCCTCACTTCACTCCGCCGAATTGCCGACCACATCAATGATATCCACCTGAGCAAAATCAATTATCCCGAAATCACTTACACCGGAAAAATTGAAAAAGACTATTCCATCGATTCACTGCCTACGGACCTCGAACTTAAACTCAAAGTGGGAGCACAAGTAGTATTCCTCAAAAACGACCGCGACGGAAGATGGGTGAACGGCACCATCGGCAAAGTATATACCGCTACCGAGGACCTGCTCGAAATAGAACTCGAAAACGGGAACAGACACATAGTTGAACCCGAACGCTGGAGACACATCAAATACATCTTTGACGAAGAAACAAATCACATTGAAGAACAGGAATTAGGAGCATTTATACAGTATCCGCTGAAACTCGCATGGGCTATCACAATCCACAAGAGTCAGGGACTGACATTTAACAAAGTAATTATCGACTTGGGTAACGGTGCATTCTCAAGCGGACAAACCTACGTCGCACTCAGCCGATGCGTCTCCATTGACGGTATCACACTGCGCACACCTATCTCCATGCGCGACATATTCGTAAACAGAGATATAGTAAATTTCAGCAACTCCTTCAACAATCCGCTCCTCCTCGCCAAAGCACTTGAAAATTCCGCCGCTGATGACCTGTACGCTCAAGCAGCCAAAAACTTTGACAACGGAAACATCACAGAAGCAATACGCGATTTTGCCAAAGCATCTGTAAAAAGAAACGAACTCGGCAGCGAAAGAGTAGTACGCCTAATCTGCCGTAAAGCCTACGTTATCAGCGAATTGCAAAACAAAGTGGAAAGACTGAGCAAAACAGTAAAAGAGCAGACGGAAAGACTGCAATCATTAGCCGACGAATACATTGCATTAGGAGAAATGTGTACCGACACAAAAGACACCGCAATAGTAAATTCTGCCCTGGCAAATCTCGACAAAGCATTATCACTCGCACCGAACTATGCCAAAGCACTCCTCGCCAAGGCTAAACTGTACAAGAAAATCGGTAAACTTGAAGATGCCGCATCCATTCTTGAACCACTAATTTTAAGACCCGGAATTACGTTCGAGCCGGCACTCATCTTAGGTGACATATACCTTGACTTGGGAGAAAATCACGACGCCTACGACTGCTACCTCAGAGCTTCGGAACTAAACCCCAAATGTCCCGAAGCATACGAAGGACTAGCTACCATTCTCACAGAATACGGCGAAACTCACGAAGCACAAAAATACCTTCGCATAGCACGTACACTCCGACGCAAGAAAAAAGGAAAATAACAATCGCTACACGTCTATTGTAGATACTCTCCATTATTCCATATATAATAATCGTTTTCCCAATCTATGGCAAATCCGGCATTTCATTACTTATTTCGCAAGTAAACCTTGCATAGGCAAATAAGTTCTTGAAAAAGTTTGTTTTACTTTCGGACAAATACTGCTGATCCGAATATTTCGCCAAATCACTTTCAGACATAATGTCTGCCACTTCACCGGTTATCACAATCGGCCCTGCTACATTAGTCAGAATATACTGCGTACGGCAATCACAAGCAAAGACCTCATCTCGGTCAACTCCGAAGGCAATGCAACCGTCACCCTCTGCAAGAACGCGCATCAGATAGCATATATAATCCTCATCTTTATGATAAACAAGTACCATCTTCTCCCCTACTTTCGGGAAATAGTCCCTATCAGTAATACCAAAAGCGCCAAAACGAAATTTTGCAAAGCCGTATTCATCAAGGTTTGACGTCAAAGACTCGTATTCCTCGTCAGTCAGCACCCAAGCACGGTATTGATTGCTATGGTCAATCTCCTCAACAAGACTTTCCAAATAGATAGTTATGCGGATACGACCATTGTAAGCACCATAACGCTTATAAGTAGTAATTTCCGCCGAAAACTTTTCCGCATACCCCAAGTCCAGCATCGTAGCAATTTCCGCATTTTCACTCTTAGGAATATATCCGAGAATATACCTGAAATCAAAGTCATCAGGATTACCATCATAGTCATCAGCAAGTGCCACTGCAACAGCATTCCGGTCATACTGATTATTTCTATCCCTCACCAGAGCAATTTCCACACCTTCGTGCAGTTCGTCCCAAAGTTCATCTTCTCGCTCAATATGAAAAGACACCCCCGCAACAGGACACTCCTTGAAAAACATCTTTTTCGTAATATACTTTGGTGCTTCCTCCTCATCAGACAAGTGTGAACCGCACAAACTAATCCGCAACACACTATTCTCCGTATTTTCTTTCTTACTCATAACTGAAAAATCATTTACGTGCTAAACTAACAAATATTTTTCACATAAAGCAAAACTCACTATATGTTATTCAGCATTTCCGGCAAAAATAAGCAGCAATATGTGAAAAAATAAAGCACAGTAACGTTAAATAATCCTAATCAGCACATTCTGTCGTTTGACGCAGAAGATGTTACATAGAAAAAGAACCGTAAAACTATTGCAATTTTTGCCGCCGTTTATTTTGTCAGTTTAGCATTTAAGAGTAATTTTGCAGTCATGAACAACTCTCAAAAGACAGGACTTGAACAGGTACAAACGCAGCGTTTGATACCTATGCAGATAGGTGTTGGCAATCTTCTTGAGATGAATGCTATTCAGATCGAGGAGGAGGTCAAGCGCAAACTTGAAGAATTGCCTGCACTTGAAGTAGCTGATTCAAGTGAAAAATCGCAGCAAGACAAGAATTCTGACTCTGAATCGGACTTATTCGACGACAATTCCGAGCAAAAGAATGAAGACGATTACGATTCCGGCGAAGTTTCTTACCTGAATTCAGATGACTCCGACACTTCTTACGACGAAAGTGCTGAAAAAATGCAAATGGCGGATTACAGAACCGATGACGATATTCCTACATATCTCAAAAAAGACAAAAACGGTACTTACGACCCTGACGACTACACGGAGCCGGTTGTGGTGGATAACGGTGACACTCTTATTGATTCTCTGACAGAACAACTTTCCGAGCACGATATCACTCCTCGCCAGGAAAACATTGCAAAATACATTATAGGAAACATTGACGATAGCGGATACATGGCACGTGACATTCGTTCCATTACCGATGATATTGCATTACAGACAGGTGAAGACGTCAGCACTGATGAAGTACGCGAAATGTGGCAGATGATTAGAACTTTTGACCCCGCCGGAGTTGGCGCCGTTGATTTACGCGACTGTCTGCTACTACAACTTCAGCGACGACTTTCCAACGACAAAACTGCTTCTAAGGCCGTAAAAGATGCTCTTGAGGTGATAGCGGACTATTTCGATTTATTCACTAAAAAGCACTACGACAGACTTGCCGCCGCAATGTCTATCTCATCAAACTCCCTCAAAGCAGCTATTGACGTAATTCGCAGCCTTAATCCCAAACCGGGTTCACAATTTTCTTCAGGCGGCTTTGAAGACGGTTCAAGACACATTGTTCCGGATTTCAATGTAGATGTTGACGGAGATGAACTGACACTCACCTTACTGAATAATATACCGGAACTGCAAATAGAGGCGACTTTTGCCGATGACTCCAATCCCGAGGTGCTGAAAGTGGGAAGAGACAAGAAAGAGGCTATGGCATTTATCCGTCAGCGGCGTGACGAAGCACAGATGTTTATACGTATGCTTGCCACTCGCCAGGAAACTCTATTCCGGGTGATGAGCGCAATAGTCAAAATTCAACGTCAATTTTTCCTTACCGGAGACGTCAGCAAACTGCGTCCGATGGTGCTTAAAGACATCGCATCTATCACAGGCGATGACATTTCCGTAATATCACGTTCCACTGCCGGCAAATACGTTTCTACGCCTTACGGAGTATATTCACTCAAAGACTTTTTCAGCGAAAGAGTTAATGACGATGAAGATGCTTCTTCACATGAAATAATCGAAGAAATTAAGAAAATAATCAGTGCGGAAAACAAGCGCAAACCGATAAGTGACGAAGCCATTACGAGCCTGCTCGTGCAGAAAGGTTACAGCGTCGCTCGCCGCACGGTTAGCAAATACCGTGAAAAGTCCGGCATACCCGTTGCGCGACTCAGAAAAGAATTATAGACAATAAAAAAAATACAATACAATGTACAAAAAAATATCAAACATAGTATCAGCAGTATTCTCTCCGTTCTTAGTTCCTACATACGCAATAGCGATAGTACTATGGATGTCAATATTATTCGTAGTACCGTTGTCTTCAAAGTTAACAGTGACCGGCGTCACATTCGGCTTAACGGCATTAATACCGTTTTCACTCGTATTCGCAATGTATCGACTTAAAGCGGTAAAAAGCGTGGAACTCACCGAGAGAGCTGAACGACTGTTACCTTACCTGTTAGCAGTGGTATGCTATTCATTTCTTGCAGTGTATTATCACCTTGTACACTCTCCGATATGGCTTACAATGTTTGCCGTAGCCGGCGGTTTGACAGTACTGGTGACACTTATTATTAATCGCTGGTGGAAAATAAGCGCACACTCCGCTGCAATGGGAGCGCTGACAATGTTCGTGTACCTACTGTTCAAATATCAGCTCCTGATGATGGGCAGTATGCCGTTGCTGTACACAATGATAATCCTGACAGGACTTGTAGGAACAGCACGCATCATTCTCGGGCATCACACCCCGATGCAAGTGTTGGCAGGAGTAGCGAACGGTGCAGTATGCGTGTTATTATCGAGTCTGGTTTATTAATATACATATCCAATAATTAAAAATTCAAGCATTATTATGACTCCGTTAGTAAGTATAATCATGGGGAGTACATCGGACTTGCACATTCTTGAAAAGGCTGCTGCATTCCTTGACATGATGGAAATCCCGTTTGAAATGAATGCACTATCAGCTCACCGCACGCCTCGTGAAGTGGAAGAATTTGCAAGAAACGCTTCCGAGAGAGGATTAAAGGTTATTATCGCAGCAGCAGGAATGGCAGCAGCACTGCCGGGCGTGATTGCAGCCATGACCACCGTGCCTGTAATCGGCGTACCTATTAACTCTTCGCTTGAAGGACGTGATGCGTTACTTTCAATAGTACAAATGCCACCGGGCATTGCAGTAGCAACGGTTGGAATTAATGGTGCTATGAATGCTGCAATTCTTGCCACTCAGATTTTAGCACTGAGCGACAAAGATATCGCAGCTCGTTTTCAGAAATATCGTGAAGGACTTGTTGATAAAATCGTTAAAGCGAATACTCAGCTCGCAGCCCTCAAATATAAATACAAAGTAAACTAATGAGTGTTTTTGATTATAAAAGACGTAAATCTTCTGTCGTAAACATAGGTAGCGTTCCACTTGGCGGAAATAATCCGATTCGTATCCAGTCTATGACCAATACTTCTACTATGGATACCCCGGGAAGCGTGGCACAAATCAAACGCATCGTAGCCGAAGGTGCAGACTATGTGCGACTCACCGCACAAGGCGTACGTGAGGCTGACAATCTTGCCATTATTCGTTCCGAACTCCGGGCAGAAGGCATCACCACTCCACTTGTGGCTGACATTCACTTTAATCCCCGCGCTGCATTTGCTGCTGCAAAGGTAGTGGAAAAAGTAAGGATTAACCCCGGAAATTTCGTTGACCCGGGACGAACATTTAAGAAACTCACTTACACCGACGAAGAGTATGCAGCAGAACTTAAGCGAATCGATGATGCACTCACCCCGTTCCTTGATGTCTGCCGGGAACATGGCACTGCCGTAAGAATAGGAGTAAACCACGGCAGTCTTTCGGACAGAATAATGAGCCGATACGGCGACACTCCTTCCGGCATGGTGGAAAGTGCTATGGAATTTCTCCGTGTGTGCGTCAAAAGGAATTTCCTTGACGTGGTAATTTCCATGAAAGCATCAAACACCGTAATTATGGTAGAAACAGTACGTCGCCTTGTTGCTGCTATGGATAAGGAAAATATGCATTTTCCGCTTCACCTCGGTGTAACTGAAGCAGGTGACGGAGAAGACGGCAGAATTAAGTCTGCAGTAGGTATAGGCACATTACTCGCCGACGGCATTGGCGACACTATTCGCGTTTCTCTCAGCGAAGACCCTGAATGTGAAGTACCTGTGGCTCGCAATCTTGTAAATTATATCACAAGTCACGAAAATTGCGAATCCGTTTCCGGAAACTATTATGAAGGCTACAATCCTATCTCACCTGAAATAATCAAGTACGACCGAATCGGCAATTTAGGGGGAGAGAACCCGACTGCCGTAGTCACTTCAACAGACGGAATGGAAAAAATTGATGCCGCTGATATTCACAGTGTAAATTTATCACAACTGAATCGCCCGATATGCTTGTATTCCACATCACAAAATACTGTTGGCTCAATTCTTTCAACCTGCCACTACTTAGCAGGCAAAACTAATGTTCCTGTAGTGATAATGATAGATTACGGTGACACTGCCGCTGATGACGTAATTCTTTATGCAGCAGCGGATTTCGGACGTATTCTCCTTAACGGTTTTGCAGCTGGTATCTGCATTAAGTGCAACACGCTTTCAGCAGAAAGACTTGAAGACCTCGGTTACTCTATCCTTCAAGCAGCACGCCGTCGCTTTACAAAGACGGAATTTATATCCTGTCCGAGCTGCGGAAGAACACTTTTTGACTTGCAGTCAACTCTTAAAGAGATTAAGGCGGCATTAGCACACCTTCCGGGACTCAAAATAGGCGTTATGGGCTGTATTGTTAACGGCCCAGGTGAAATGGCTGATGCTGATTACGGATACGTTGGAGCAGCCGCAGGACACGTAAGCCTTTATAAAGGAAAAGAATGTGTAGAAAAAAATATACCTGTAAGTGAAGCTTTGGAGAACCTTATAGAAATACTCAAAGCCGACGGAAAATGGCAAGATAAACAATAACGACAAAATATCCGTTATTGTTTATGCGAATTATAAGAGAATAATTAAGATTGAAAATATAGGAATATGGCACATATAAGTTTAAACAAATTAATATCCGAAACGCTGACTAAAAACGCTTCTCACGCTGCGCTTACAGATATGAATAACGGGCATACTATGACTTACGGTGAGCTTGCCGAAAATATATCCAAGGTCAAAGGACTGTTGAAGAAAAACGGAATAGTAAGAGGTGACAGAGTGGCTATCTGCGGAAAAAACAGGAGTAACTGGGCTATCGCCTTTCTTGCCTGCATAACTTACGGTGCTGTTGCAGTTCCTATTCTTAACGATTTTAATCCGGCTACAATTTCACATCTCGTACAGCATAGCGGTGCTAAAATGGCATTTATTGATTCTGCCATTAAGAACAAAACAGATTTATCGCAAATCAGCAACATCACCGTTAGCCTTGATGACATTTATTCCATCGATGCTGTTCCGGCTGATGATACGTTCGAAGATACAGTTAACGACCTTGCAGTAATAAACTATACTTCAGGTTCCATGGGCAGTTCCAAGGGTGTAATGCTCTCATACGGCAACCTGTCGAACAATGCAGTATATTCCGTAAGAAATATACCATACCTGTTTCCTGACGACGGCACACTGTGCTTACTTCCGCTCGCTCACATGTTCGGGCTCCTCGTGGAATTAATATTCCCGCTGCTCAAAGGCTGCCACATACATTTCCTTGGAAAGACACCCGCACCGTCAATTCTACTCAAAGCACTTGCGGAAGTCAAGCCGAAACTTATGATAGTAGTTCCGCTAATACTCGAAAAAATCATTATAGGCAAGGTATTCCCCGTGATAAACAAGCCTGTAATGAAAGTTTTATGCTCTATCCCTGGAATCAGAAATCTCATCTATGGCAAAATCCGCCGTCAACTCATTGACGTTTTTGGAGGTGAGTTACAGCAACTCATCTCAGGAGGCGCAGCAATGAACAGTGATGTGGAAAACTTCTTGCGTAAAATAAAATTCCCGTTGACAATAGGCTACGGAATGACAGAATGTGGACCGCTTATTTCATACGCTCCATGGTACATCAATCGTGCAGGCTCTTGCGGACGTCCCGTAGATGGAATGGAAGTACGTGTTGCCTCTGAAAATCCGGCTGAAGTTCCCGGAGAATTATGGGTTAGAGGTGCAAATGTGATGCTCGGATATTACAATAACGAGGAAGCCACATCTGCTATCATGAAAGACGGTTGGATGAACACAGGTGATATGTGTGTTCAGGACTCTGACGGCTTTTTATATATCCGCGGACGCTCAAAGTGTATGATTCTCACATCTTCCGGTCAAAACATTTATCCTGAAGAAATAGAATCAAAATTATCCGCACTGCCATACATTGCCGAGACACTCGTAGTGCAAAGAGACAGCAAACTCGTGGCACTCGTATATCCTGACAAGGATAAAATCAAGCAAGCTAATATTGATGATGCTCACCTCGCTGAAATAATGAACGCCAACCTCAAGCAACTCAATGCCTCCATTGCACGCTACGAGCAAGTGGCTGAAATAGAACTGCGAGACACCGAATTCGAGAAGACACCGAAACATTCCATTAAAAGATACTTGTACAAATAATCATATCCTATGTATATCGCCGCAATTATCGTCTTCATATACTGGCTATGGTGCTACTATAGTTTTAGACAAGAATATCGCTATTACAAAATAGTACTATTTGTAACTGCTGAAGATGCAAAAAAAGACCCTTCACCCAAGGACCGACTTGAATACGCATCTGCACTGATGCTATGTCAGCGTTACTCAGATGCACTGAATATTTTTGAAGAACTTGATGCCGAAGGATTGAGTAAAAAATACGATTTTATTCCATTGAACATCACTTTCTGCAAAAAGCCTCACCCGCTTATGTCTCGTCAGAAAAATCTCAACGGAAGTTATTGGCACAACTTCTTCTTGGTAAGACTCGGAGCAAGACGACAAGTGTACATCACCGAAGAAACACAACTCAAAGTAAATGCTGTAATGAGACAAATGGGTAGGCAGTAACTCACGTAATTCCGATTCAACAAAGCACTTACATATATGAATAATTTAAGAAATCTACTCTATAAAGCACCTGCTTACCTGTACACGGAAATTGTGTTAGTAATCATAATTTACCTTACACTATTTCCTCACCCTCTCCCGGAAAATGACATTAAATGGTGGGAGCATACGGATAAAGTGGTGCATGCAATTATGTTCGGCGTCTTTAACATCACTTGTATTTACGACTATGCCCGAAAGTTCAAAGTTGCTACAGTAGATAAAGAGACTATCTTAAAAACAAGTACAATCTCTATTGCCGTAGGTGGCTCAATAGAGATTGTACAAACTTGTATGGAATTAGGCCGTAGCGGCGATTGGGCTGATTTTGATGCCGACATCATCGGCGTAATTCTCTTTGCTTTAATTTCGAACCGTATTCTTTCATTCCTGGTTCCCCGCAGGTAAAGAGTCATAAACTCCGAGTGCTTTCATCACATCTCGCTCAAGTTCACGGTCTTGTTTTCCACGGCTGAGAATTACCCCTTCCGGTGAAAAAAGGATAATGCAAGGTATTCCGCTGATACCGTACAAGTCAGTAGGAACGCTCTGAGCATCAATCACTTGCTTCCATGGCATATTATGCAACTTGATAGCCTCAATAGTTTTGTAAGGCTCGTCCCACACCGCTACACTGATAATGTCAAGACCTTTGTCGTGATAATTACTGTAAAGCCGTTTTAAAACAGGGATTTGTCTCTGACAAGGACCACACCAACTTGCCCAAAAATCTACAAGTACGTAGCGACCTTTGCCCACATAGTCACTCAGCGTGAACGTATCACCGTCGTACGACGTCGTAAAGTCACGGAACGGCTGACCTTCAGACGTAGCCTTCTCATTAGTCTTAACGGTAATAACACCTTTAAGCCTTGAAGAGTTTGCCAAGTCCGGATTATCTGAAATAAAGTCATTTATCTCATCTATATCCATCGCAGGAGCAAGAGAAATCAATATAATGTAGCCGATAGGATTGTCAATATTATTTCTCAATGTACTGAACATCAAGTTCATATATTGACTGTTTATCGTATCGCGCATCTCATTATCAGCATTTGGAGGCAACTGATGATAAGCAGCTACTAACGAATCCGCTTTCATACCGAACTGTTCAAGTTCCCTGTTAAGTTTACCGCCATTAAAGGCATAAGAATGTTCTTTAAGAGTAATCTCAGTATCACCGCCCTCAAGGATAAATCTCAGCATATCCTGCCCGTCAAGGCTCAACATAGCCATCACAGGCATAGGAATACTGCCCTTAAAATGTGCAACACTGTTTTCCACTACAACGCTATCTATAACTTCAGATGAATCGAAATCCACAATGTATGCCATTGAGTCATTATCATCTTCCTCAAAATTAACGTTAACGTTGTAGTTTATCTGAGCGGAAACTGAAATTGAAACGAACGCAATAAGCGTCGATAATAATTTCATTTTCATTTAGCGTCCTCGAAAAAAGCTTTTACACCGGAAACAAGTTCTTCGTCGTACTTATCTCTTAATAATATCTTACCATCAGGACCAAACAATATAATGCAAGGAATACCTGAAATACCGTAAATGTCTGTAGGTATTTTTTGAGCATCGTAAACTATCTGCCATGGGATATTCTTACTTTCAACTGCCGTCTTGGTGTTTTCAGGCTCGTCCCAAACTGCTACACCGATAACATTAAGCCCCTTAGGACTAAGTTCTTCGTAAATGCCGCGGATAACTTCTATTTCTCGCATACAAGGTCCACACCAACTTGCCCAGAAGTCAACAAGTACATAGTCACCCTTGCCTACATAGTCACTGAGGCGGAACACAGAATCACCGGAATTAACTTCAAAATCCTTAAACATAGCACCCTCGCTCGTTGCAGCCTTATTTTCAAGAGCTTGTTGGAGGTCAGTGATACGTTTATAGTTCGCAAGAGAAGGATACTTTGCTACACTGTCTTTAAGTTGCTTGAGATCTAATTCGTAAGCAAAGTTATTCAAGAAGATAAAATAGCCTGCTACGTTATCCTTATTTTCAGCAAAAACCTTTGCACTATAAGCATTAGCCTTATCCATAATAGGTTTCCACTGTTCCTCACCTGCACTATCAGGAAGTTCTGAAATCTGAGTGCGGAAAACATTTATAGCTTCATTATAGTCATTCAGCACCTTGTTTAGTTCACCACCGGTAGCCTGACCGCCTGCAAAAGTGATGGAATCAGCCTCCAAAACGAAACTGCCGCGACGCAAACCGCCGGTAACGAGCATTCTTGCAAGAACAGGGCTTTCAATCTTGCCCGTAAATGTTGCTTTACCATTTTCTACCACAGCACTGTCAATCTTATCACCTGTATCATAATTGACAATATATGCCATTAAATCATTATCAACAGCATCAAAAGTAGCATTTACTACGTAAGTGTCATTCTTGGCACCACCGCAAGACGTCATCACTGCGGCAAGTCCGAATAAGTAAAAAAACTTTTTCATTTTGATATATTTTACATTAGTTTATTTCTCTACATTTCCACAAAGATATAAAATAATTTTAATCTAAAGAAAAAAAAGGCTACCTTTACGTTAAAAATAATACGGCTCTTTTCATTTAAGAATATTATTGCATGATAGAAGATGTCGTCATCAGGGTATGTCGGAGACGTTAGGCTGTACGGGACACTGTATAAGCACGCAGTGCGCCATGCGGTGATAAGACAATCCTCTCGATTCGCACTTCGGAGAAGATGTCGTCATCAGGGTACGTCGGAGATGTGCGGTCTGTGACATGCTTCTACAGTATACGAATGAGACGTGTTATGAAAGAAACGTGTAAAATAATAATTATAAATAACTTGACAAAATGAATCATATATACGTCAGAAATCTTGAAATATACGCCTTTCACGGAGTAATGCCGCAAGAAAACGTTGTAGGAAACAAGTTCCTCGTAAATATCCGACTTGACAGTGACTTAGCGGAAGCAATGGAAAATGATGATATTGAGACGTCTATCAGTTATGCGGAAGTAATAGAAATAGTAAAACGAGAAATGGCAATCACATCTAAGACACTGGAAAACGTAGTCTATAGAATCAAAAATGCCCTTATCGGCTCTTTTCCCGGTATTTTATCCGGAAACATCTGTGTTTCAAAAGTTACACCCCCTATTCCCGGTGCCAAACTCGATGAAGTAGCAGTAGCCATAGAATTTTAAATTACGCATTAAGTTTAATTTTCTGACAAATAATTAGTAACTTCGCATAAAATAACACATAACCCCTTAAATTAAAATAAATGAAACTCATAAGAAACTTTTTATTATCCGCTGCCTTGCTATTGGCTGCACCTGCAATTTTCGCAGAACATCTTATAATTTTACACACAAACGACACTCACTCCCAGATTGACCCTGATGATAAAAATCTCGGAGGGTGGTTTCGCCATAAAGCCATTATTGACAGCGTTAAAGCTGCTAATGAAAACGTCATCGTAGTTGATGCCGGTGATGCGGTACAAGGCACTTTGTTTTTCAACATCTATAAGGGTGAAGTTGAATACAAACTGAAGGAAATAATGGGCTACGACTATTGTATTCTCGGTAATCACGACTTTGACTATACCGATACACTTATGGCTAAGGCTATCATTCCTACAAACCTTAAATGGATTTCCTCTAACTACGAATTTAAGAACAAAGAACTCGCCAAGAAATTTGTAAAATACGATATCAAAACTATTGCCGACAAAAAAATCGCATTTCTCGGATTGAACCTCAACCCAAAGGGTATGATTGCCCAAGGCTGCTACGACAACACCATTTACCATGATGCCATTGAAGCTGCAAAGCATCTCACTGACAGCCTCAAAAATTCCGGTGCAGCCGATATCGTAATCGCTATCTCGCACTTAGGATATCAAAATATAAAGGCTATCGGTGACGTTGACCTCAAAAAGGCTTGTCCGAATATTGATATCATTATCGGTGGACACTCACACCAGTTAGTGGAAATTGAGAGTCCGTGCTGCTGGCATAAACTCGGTGTTGAACCTCTCATCGTACAAGCATTTAAATATGGATATAAACTCGGTGAATTCGATATTGACTTGGAAACTATGGAGGCAAGACACAAATTCTACGACATTGACAGCCACTACGATAAATATCCTAAGAACAAAGTTATGGAGGAATTCCTCACAAAGTTCCGACAAGGCGTTGACTCAGTTAATAGAATCTACATCAGCAATATAAAAGAAACTCTACGAGAAGAAAATCCGGAACTCCGAAACTTTCTCGCCGACTTCATTCTCTGCCGCGCACAAGAAATGTCCGGCAAACAGAAAGTTGACTTGGCTATCATAAACGTAGGCAGTATCAGAAAACCATGGATTAAAGGAAAACTTTCCGAAGGTCAGGTTATGACTACACAACCATTCTCCAACAGAGTCTCTATCCAGGAAATTTCCGGCGACAGCCTTATCAGTTGCTTTAAATATATGACTATCAGAAAAGGTGAAGGCGTCAGCAAAAACGTTGACATCAAAATGAGTGAAGATCATCAAGACTATATTTACGCAAAAGTTAACGGCAAAAATATTGACCCGAACAAGACATATCGCATTGCTACCATTGACTATCTCTCTAATGGTGGTGACAGTTTCGATATGCTTGAAGCATTCCCTATCGTAAAACTAAGCGAAAACATCGTCCAGGAAGACTTGATTAATTACATCAAAAAACACCACAAAAAGTATCTCAAGACTTCTGACAAACAGAGAATGCACTACTAATTCAATTCATAATTTGTAATTCTTAAAACACCAATATCATAATGAAAAAATTCCTCTCTCCGCTATTTATGGCATTAGTTGCCATAGTGGCTTTTGCAGGCACAAGCGAAAAACGTGCCGTTGTTACCTCACCGGAGTGTAAACATTGGGTGGATTCGGTTATAAAAACTATGTCGCTTGAAGACCAAGTGGCACAGCTTTTCTTCGTAAACCTTTTTCCTAATCCTGAAGCTAATGCAACCATAAAATCACTTATCGGAAAATACAAAATGGGTGGTATCCTCTTTTACAGAGGAGAGCTTGACGACTACATCAGTGCTATTAACTGTGCAAGAGAATCAGCTGAAATCCAGCCATTTATTGCTTTTGACGGTGAATGGGGACTGCAAATGAGAATTAATGATACTCCTCGTTTCCCACATAATATCTGCATGGGTGCAGTACAAGATTACGACATTGCTTACGAATACGGAAAAGAAGTGGCTCGAGAACTTAAGGCAATAGGCGTGAACATCAATTTTGCACCCGTCGTTGACGTTAACCTAAATCCTGACAACCCGGTTATCGGTTACCGCTCATTCGGCGAAAACCCTGAAAACGTAGCCAAATACGCTTGCGCTTACGCTGACGGACTTGAAGACGGCGGCGTCATGGCTGTGGCTAAGCATTTTCCCGGTCACGGTGACACATCTGCGGACTCTCACAAGGAACTGCCTGTTGTCACACACGACTACAAGACACTCACGAATATTGATTTGCTCCCGTTCGCAAAATTTATTGCACACGGAGGTAATGGAATTATGGTGGGACACCTGAACGTGCCTGCACTTGACAAATCTCGCACTCCTGCATCTCTTTCATATCCTGTCACTACGGAACTTCTGAAAGAAAAAATGGGATTTGACGGTATTATTTTCACCGATGCTCTCGGTATGAGAGGAGCAAGACTCGTAGGTAAAAGCAACTGCGTGGAAGCACTCAAAGCCGGTGCTGACGTATTGCTTAACCCCGAAATGCCTGTACAAGACTTCAAGCAAGTAGTTAAAGCTGTCAAGAAAAACGTCATCAGCAAGAAAGACATTGAGATGCGATGCCGTAAGGTACTGGCTTACAAATACGCTTTCGGAGTACAAGACTGCAAGCCTGTAAGAAATGAAGGTATCAAAGAAATTATTGAAGCACCACAAGCATACGCCACTGCGCAAAAAATTGCAAACAGCGCAATCACCCTCGTTCAAGACAAGCACAATTTAATTCCTGTCAAAGACGTTAAGCCCAAATCCATAGCTATCGTAAACATCGGTGGAAACGGCGCTGAATTCGAAGAATACTGCCGTAAATACGCAGATGTTGATATCTATAACACCGCTTATCACACCAAGGCTCTCAAAAAATACGATACTGTCATCGCTGCCGTATATAAAAGCAATCAAAGCGCATCTCACCAACTAAGCACCTTGAAAAAATTGCCTAACGTCATTGAAGTCTTCTTCGTAAATCCTTACAAAATTTCACCGATGAAAAGTTCTATCTCAAGCGGAGCCGCTGTAATCTTTGCTTACGATGACACTGAAAACTTGCAAAGCGCTGCTGCACAAGCCATTTTCGGAGGAATTGAAATCAAAGGCAGATGCCCCGTAAATATCAATGGACTTATTAAGTCAGGCGAAGGACTTTCACGAGAGAAAAACCGTCTCGGCTATTCTTCTGCCGTTGCTGAAGGACTTAACGGCAATCTTGACAACAGACTTGACTCCCTCATCACTTATGCTATAGACAAAGGAGCATTCCCCGGCTGTCAACTTCTCGTGGCTAAAAACGGTAATATCATCTTTGACAAAGCATACGGCTACCAATCTTTCGGCTCAAAGTATCCGGTAACAAACAACACTCTTTACGACCTCGCTTCTGTCTCAAAAGCCACAGGCACACTGCCTGGAGTCATGAAAGCGTATGATCTTGGACTGTTTAACCTTAACGACACCGCTTCAAAATATATACCTGGTCTCAGAAATACAAACAAGAGCGACATCACCATCAAGCAACTCCTTTTCCACGAAAGCGGAATACAGCCAAGTCTGAACATGTTCTACCTTATGATGGACTCCACCACATATACCGGAAAACTTATTGACAACAAACCCTCTGACGCTAATCCTATCCTTATCCAGGAAGGTGCTTACGGAAATGCGACAGCACAACTTCGCCGTGACATCACTTCTCCCGTCAAGACTAAGCAATTCAATATTGAAGCCGCAAAAGGTCTGTATGTAGGCAAAATCACTTACGACACCATTATGAGCCGTATCTACAATTCTCCGCTACGCAAAGACAAGTCATACGCCTACAGCTGTCTTAACTTCTGCCTGCTTATGGACCTTGAGCAGCACGTCACAGCCATCAGCCACGACAAATGGATGCAGGACAGTGTCTTTGGTCCTCTTGGCTGTTACAGAACAGGTTATCAACCACTAAACCGATTCAAAAACACTGAAATTGCCTCCACAGAAAAAGACACATACCTGAGGAAACAGACACTTTGCGGATACGTCCACGATGAACTTGCGAACTTCTCAGGAGGCGTACAAGGAAACGCCGGTCTGTTCTCTAATGCAGAAGACCTTGCAAAACTATGCCAAATGTGGCTCTTCGGTGGCACTTACGGAGGCAACAGAATCCTTTCACCGGAAACCGTTAAACTGTTCACCACAACAAAAAGCCCCACTTGTCGCCGAGGACTCGGATTTGACAAACCGGACAAGACAAACAGCAACTATTCACCCACATGCGCTGAAGCAACTGCCGGAACATACGGACACTTAGGCTTCACAGGAACAGTATTCTGGGTAGATCCGGAAAATGACATTATCTTCATCTTCCTTTGCAACCGCGTAAATCCTACACGCGACAACGAAGCATTTGACGAAGTCAATATCCGCCCTCGCCTATTCCAAATGGTTTATCAAGCAATGAAAAAATAATCCCGAACAAAATTTACAAAAATGCGCCCCTCTTGCAAAATATGCTTCAGGGGCACTGTTCTTTCATATAAAAATATACAGTAGAGAGAGTAAACAGGCAACGTCTTCAAAGAAAGTCGAAAACTTTCGGCTGTAAATAGGAATATTCAGAAAATGGTTAACTGATTGTTTGGCAAAGTCTTAAATATGTAATTTCAAAAAAAGTTAACTAACTATTTGGCAACCACTTAAACATTTCATAAATTCATCAGCAATAAAATTACTAGCAAAAAAACACAGCCCCCGCTTTTTGCTCAAGCGGGGGCTGTGTTAATATTATCTGAGTTTTAGTCTTCGAGATAGAATTCGATGTAGGAAACTACTCTTACGTTTTTGATGTACGGAGTGTTTGAGTCACGATCTTCTATTGAGAATTGTCCTTGTGTTGCAGACTTGATTTTACCGAGGTTGCTGTCAGAGTCCTTTGCAAATTTTTCTCCTGCTTGACGTGCCGCTTGCGTCGCTTGGGCTATCATTTCAGGCTTGATTGAATTAAGGTCGGTAAATTCGTATGTTACGTGGTTCTCGTAGTCATCAGCGGAGATGGCAATACCTTGCTTGAGAAGTTCGGACTGGTTGCTGATAAGTTTGCGGACGTTATCTACGTCGTTTGACACCACTACTATTATCTGCGTAACGTTATAGCGGAAACGGATTTTTTCACTTGCATAGATATTAGCTTGTGCATCAACTATCTGTGGCGCATTTATTGAAATTTCAGCATCTTTAATGCCATTTTTCTTGAGATAATCGATGATGATTTTGTTGCTGTTCTGGATATCGTTGTAAACTTGGTTCATGTCATTGCCTACAATCTTTGAAACGATAGGCCACGTGACTTTATTTGCTTTCACTTCTCTTTCAGCCAATCCTCTCACGCTTACCACTCTGTCTCTGTTAGAAAAACTAACGAAACCTGACCTTATGCAAAGTCCCAAGCAGAGTAATCCTACTGTTATTAACAGTGAAGGAATAATTTTGTCATTCATTTTCATAGAATATTAATTTTTAGTTTATTATAAGCACGTTCCGCTTTGGCACGTGCGTTTTCCAATGTTGTATCTTTAGCAAGTATTACACCCATTCTCCTGTGCCCCCTTACTTCAGGCTTGCCGAAAATACGGATTTGTACACCGGGTTCTTCAAGCACTTTTTCAAGGCAATCCATTTCAATTTTATCAGTATCTCCTTCCACGACTATTGCTCGTGATGCGCTTGGACCGTAGAATTCAATGCTTGGCACGGGAAGTTTAAGTAATGCTCTTGTATGGAGCGCAAACTCGCTTAAGTCTTGCGAAATCATTGTTACCATTCCGGTGTCGTGAGGCCTTGGAGATACTTCGCTGAATATGACTTCGTCTCCTTTCACGAATAGTTCCACTCCGAATATTCCGTATCCGCCGAGTGCATCTGTTACACTTTTGGCAATAATCTGCGCTTGCTCCAACGCAGAGTCGGTCATAGGTTGCGGCTGCCATGATTCCCTATAGTCGCCGTCTTTCTGGATATGTCCGATAGGTTCACAAAATACTGTACCCGAGACGCTTCTCACTGTTAGTAACGTAATTTCATAGTCAAAGTTCACAAAACCTTCCACTATTACTTTTCCAGCTCCTGCACGTCCGCCCTCCTGTGCTTCGTTCCAGGCAGAGTCAATATCTTCCGGCGTTTTAATCACAGACTGTCCATGTCCGGAAGAACTCATAACGGGCTTGACAACGCAAGGAATCCCGAGTTCTTTCACAGCGGAAATAAATTCATTTTTATCGGAGGCAAAACGGTAATCCGACGTTTTAATGCCAAGCTTTTCTGCAGCAAGTCTTCTGATACCTTCTCTGTTCATCGTTAGAAAAGCCGCATTGGCAGTAGGAATGACATTAAAACCTTCCTTCTCGAATTCCACAAGTACAGGGGTAGCAATAGCCTCAACCTCAGGAATAATAAAGTCGGGCTTTTCGTGCCTTACAATACGCTTAAGTTCATCACCATCAAGCATGTTAAAGACGTAGCATCTGTGAGCAACTTGCATAGCTGGAGCGCCTGCGTACTTATCACACGCCACAACTTCAACGCCATATCGCTGAAGTTCAATGGCAACTTCTTTTCCTAACTCTCCACTTCCGAGCAATAAAGCTTTTTGCCCGACAGACGTAAAAACGGAACCAATTTTTGTCATAATCAAAACATAGTAATACTGTTCCGCAAAGATAAGGATTATATACCAATTATAAAACGGATACCGAATAATTCACATTTTATAAGATGTATAAAGCAACAAAGCCCGCAGAAGCGGGCTTTGAGAGTGAGGTTCCTAGCAGAATCGAACTGCTGTAAACGGTTTTGCAGACCGGTGCCTAACCACTCGGCCAAGGAACCATATCGTGGTTTTGCGAGTGCAAAGTTAAACTTTTTTTTTCAATCTTCCAAATTATTCTAAACTTTCTTTTAAGAATAATTTTCAAAATAGGTATAACAACTCACACAAACCACTATTAATCAACATCTTAATCCGATACAAAATTATGATTTCAACCAATCAAAATTTTCTTTCCCGGCTACTATTTCAAAATGAAGTTTTGCAATACCGAGGTCCAACTTGGTGTAACCTACAAGTGAAAATTTACGGATTGCCTTAACTTTAGGCTTGCCGCCCTCCGTTGCCGGGATATACTCAAAGAAAAATTTCTGCTGATTCATAGCCGTTGGAGCTAACAATGCTGCTTCCACGCCGGCATTAAACCACTGCGGGGTGTTATCACTTGCGTTGCTGACATCTTTGGCGGTTTTTCTTTTCAGCACTCTGCCGTTGTCCTGCGGATAACCTACTGCAATCATACAGACGATTTTTTCTCCGGGCTTTAATTCAAACACTCCGTCAACTTTACGATAAGTCAAGCCCACCCAACACGTGCCGAGTCCGAGCTGTTGTGCTAAAAGAACAATTTGCTCTCCGTAGTACCCTACTCTTTCGTCAAGATCATCAGCCTTTTCACCTATCATCACGAGGTAATTTTCAACACCTGAGAACGAACCGTACGACAACAGCCCTGTAAAACCTTTAGTTTCATTCAGCACCAACTGAATATGCAGATTACCTTGCTCGTTACATTCATTAATTTTATCAGTCAGGGCTTTAACTGCATCATCAGTTAAAGCACCTGAAAGATAATGTCTTATACTATGTCTGTTTTTAATTGCTTCAAGTAATGTCATAACATTAATTTTTAATCGTCACTACTTGCAAAGGTATAGAAAATTTCTAAATATTTACCTTAATGCCGGCAAAAACACTTCTCGGCATCATAGGGCCGTAAATATAACCGGAATCTCGGTTTTCACCCTTATCAAAATCGTTTTGGTAACTATTAAAGATATTTTGAATACCGGCATTTATCTGCAAAGTAGAGTAATTAAACACCTTGAAGTCGTAAGCAACTTTAAATGTAGCATCAACGAATACAGGCGTTTCCACTGCTATATCAATATCAGTACCGGAGCCTTGCAAGTGCTGAACGAGCATTGAGCCTGTACAAGTACCTGTAAGAGACAGAGTAAGCGGTTTTGCAGGATTATATTTGACAGTGAAATAGCCGTAAGTGTCAGGAGTACGGAACATACGCTTTACAGGCGGCACATCTTTATTTTCACTCCAATATTCCGGCTTTTTGTATTTGCTGTTCTGATATGTCACGCCTACTTGTGCCTGGAATTTATTTCCCATAGCGACTTTTGCTTCAAGGTTAAGACCCCACACGTTTGCACCGCTGCCATTGTATCTTTCAAGAACTTGGTTTCCTTTCTCGTCATGTTCATCGAGAAGGCGTAATGCAAAAACGTCTTTCAGCCCCGTGTAAAATGCTTCAAAGAGTACATTTACCTGAATATTTCCAAAAGTATGATACCAGTCAACAGAACCGCTGACGCTGTTAGAACTTTCCTGCTTCAAGTCCTTCGCAAGGACTGTCACAACACGGTCACCACCAACAATAGCAACATGAAAATCTTCATCGTATGCTTGGGGAGAACGGAAACCTGTAGAGTAAGATAATCTGAAATTAAGATTTTCCGATGGATTAAATCTGACATTCGCTCTGGGAGAGAAAATAGCATTTGAAATAAGAGAATGCTTGTCAATTCTACCGCCTACCAGGAAGCCCCACCTATCCGTACGCCATTCGTTTTGTAAATATCCTGAATAGATTTTGACATATTGGCTCACGTCATGGTCATATCCCAGAGTGACATCGTTGAGATAATTGTAATTAAATTCAAGTCCGGCAGTTAATTCCGAGGGCATAAACAATAGTTTTTCAAACTTTCTGATGTACTGTCCTCCAAGAACACCTACGAAGTCTTTAGTTTTGCCGTAAGCATTTTCGTCCATACCGCTACCGTAATAACTGTTTCGGCGAGTATTCTGCATTGAAGCATAAAACTGTCCGCGGTCAACGTAGTCATTATTCCACAAGTTATAAGAAATATCCACAGCCTGGATATTATGATCCGCCTGCTCGGCAACGTGAGCTTTATGCGGCTGTAAATCAAGGTTATCACCACCACGGCGGTACTCATGCGTGCCGTGATATTCAAAAGTTAACTTAGAAAAATCCGATGTACGGGCAAAAGACCTGAATCCGATAGTCTGAGTCTTGAGTTGAGCAATCTCCGTGTATCCGTCACCATCATGGTCGTAACCGTCACGGATACGATTTTGACCGAACACGAATATACCGAGTTTTTCATTTGGACTGACAACGGAAGCACTCACAGTGGTGTTATTTTCAAGGCTGCCGGTCACTCCGATAGACGTCAAAGTATGACTTGCCTCAACAGCATTCACCACCGGGTCTTTGGTGATAATATTAATAGTACCACCTATAGCGGACGAGCCGAATAAGGCAGAGCCTCCACCTCTCATCACCTCAACACGGTCAATCATATTAGCAGGAATTTGTTCAAGTCCATATACACCGGTAAGTGCGGAAAATACGGGACGTGAATTCATAAGTATCTGTGAGTAGTGTCCGTCAAGACCATTAATTCTGACTTGTGTGAAACCACAGTTTTGACAATCGTTTTCAACTCTCACTCCCGGCTGGAAATTAAGTCCGTCCGCAAGACTGCATGCACTGACGAGATTAAAAAGCGGTGCACCCACCACATTTACAAGCGTAGAACTGTTACGTCTCTTGACTTCACTCTTATTTCCGGTCACCACTACCTGGTCAAGCATTAGAGCATCGCCTTGAAGTTCAAAATTCACCTCAACAGTGTGATTAAGAGTAACTTTCACTTTCTTTTTCTGAGTGACATACCCTACGCAGGCAGCCTCCACTGTGTAATCTCCTTGCGGAATATTTTTAAGGGAATAGTGACCTGTGGCATCTGTATTAGTACCGAAAGTAGTACCATCAATTCTGACTGTAATATATGGTAAGTGTTCTTTTGTATCTTTATCAATCACGTGTCCTACGATGTGAGCATCAGAAAGATTTTCAGAACACACGGATAATGTTGACAACACACACGCCAACACAAAAAGTATTTTTTTCATTAGTAATATTATGAATATAAGAAACGTAATGAACCTCCTACACAAAGATGCAACTACGCTTCAAAAAAGTTTGTAAATTCGTAATTTATTAGTAGTTCGGAGTAAAGGTCAGTGCAGGAGGAGCGCGAAAATTTCCGGAGAACAGCACTTCAACAGTTCTTAAAAGCACCGGCTCCGTGTGGACCAAACTAATAATCCGATTATCAGGTACTGCAATATTAACAGTATCAGTCAATACTATATTTATCACGGATAGCACAGACAGAGACACCATACTCTGTTCGCTGTGTGGTGCATTACTGAAAGGGTGAGAGTGCCAAATAATGCAATTATTGACGTTGTGAGAATGAAGAAAAACGGTAGTGCTGAAATAATAGCAAGAGAACAACATTATAAAAAATGTTGCCAACAGTATTCGTTTTCTTTTATTATTTCTGTCACATAGCGCCATAAGAAGCGCAAAGTTACGACAAATTCAGCTAATATGCAAACTTATTTATAGTCCTTCAGTATATCTTGGAGTCGCTGACGAGCAAAGAAAATGCGACTTTTAACAGTACCTAACGGCAAACCCATCTTCTCTGCAATTTCTGAATACTTGTATCCGGAGATATGCATAGAGAAAGGAACACGGTAATCATCAGAAAAAGAGTTAATAGCACGCGTAATTTCAGCTACCGCAATACCACCCTCCGGGGTTTCAAGTCCGGAATCCTGAGAAAGATTTAAGTGATACAAATCCTCTGTCTGATCAACCACAGTGGCTTCACGTGCCACTTTGCGATAATTATTGATGAAAATATTTCGCATAATGGTAAAGACCCATCCCTTAAAATTTGTATTTTCCACATATTTTTCCTCATTATCAAGAACTTTAAGTGTGGTATCTTGAAGCAAATCATACGCATCGTCACGATTTGACGTAAGCATATATGCAAAATTCAGCATATTGCCTTGCAGTGTCAATAATCTTTCTTCAAACATCTTTCCCATAATAGTCTTAATTTTAAGGAATGGTAAATACATTCATCTAACTTAACTAACTGCAAATATACAAATTTTTCAATTATCAAAATAATTTTGATTAAATTTTACAGACAATTTAATTATTTTTAATACAATATGCGTCAATAATCTAATTTTCAGCACTTTGTACATAAATAGAAAATATTACAGATTTGTGAACAATCTGTAACAAATTCATTAACAGAAGATCTGTTTTTACATAGCTTTTTCATTTAATAATATACTACACAATGAGTAAAAAGACAATATCAAGAAAGTCTGAGGTGTGCGGTCTGTTTTGATACATAGAAAGTCACACAGGCAGAGAGCCTCGGCGAGGCTCGGCTGTGGGGAACACCGTATAAGCACGTAGTGCGCCATGCGGTGACAGGATATCACACTCCCCACTCGCACCTTGGATGGGTGCGTTCTGAGAAAGTCCCGGATGAAATCCGTCAACAAATAGTCTTATTAAGCCGGTAGATTCTACCAGCAAGTGCAAAATTAATTAATATATTTGAAGAATTCAGCG
>SAMEA104315426__coassemble_365_pt1 | contig 31665 bp, 22 predicted proteins | sample SAMEA104315426__metabat2_low_PE_027 | metagenome-assembled genome bin SAMEA104315426 (sample SAMEA104315426) | gut metagenome | biome: Monkey gut; feature: monkey-associated habitat; material: faeces | place: China | collected 2013 | reverse complement strand
GTGACCCCGGAGGGGCTCGAACCCTCGACCCATTGATTAAGAGTCAATTGCTCTACCAGCTGAGCTACGGAGTCATTCCGCTTTTGCGGTGCAAATTTAATACATTATTTTGAGTTGACAAAATTTTTTTACAAATTTATTTTTTTCTTTCAAAAAATGCACGGCGCCGGTTTAACAGTAAGTGTAAAATAGCGAAGCCGTACACTTTGGTTAGCGTACGGCTTCGTTTTTTAGGTGAGTAAATCAAACTTTTTTATTAGTGTCTGAATTTTTCGGATTTTTTACCTGATGTGAAGATATAGACACCATGAGTACCGAGGCGTACAAAGTGTTGTTCTTCGGAAGTGATTTTGTAGAAGTGTACGAGTGAACCGGCTACGTTATATACGCGTAGTGTCTGTCCTGCTGTGAGTCCTGTCACTATCACACCGTCATCAGTATTTTCAAGTGTAAATGAAGTTTCATTGTCCTTATTGTCAACTTCTATTTCAGTTACGCTGTCAAAGTCTGAAGGAACATCTGTCAAATCATTCTTTTCAAGGTAAATCGGTGATGCGTTGTTTGTCATATTTTGGTCTTTGATGACGTTACCGTCGGTGTCAACAGTATGAGCAACGGCGTAAAGCATCACTGATTCAGGCACTTTACCTACGAGGATACGCGCTACCACTACGTTTTCTTCATCTTCAAATTTAGAAGCCGGGATTTCAACGTCGTGTGCGTATTCGTACGGTTTCAGTCCGTTGATGTCGTAGTATAAACCTACGTTTGTACTGTAGTTTGATTTCAGTGATATCGGTGAATCGTTTATGACGTTGAGCAATACTGTTGTATGCTTCTGAGGTACATTCTTTATGAAGTCCTTGATGTCATCGTTTACGTTTATCACCGTGTCGGTTGCGGCAGTGTATTCGTTGTCACTACCCTCAATGAATGTGGTAAGAGGCGTTACACTCATATCTACTACTCGGAGCTGAATTTCCGGATTTGCTTCACTTGCTTTGATATTCTTGTTCAAGCGGCGGCGGTTGAGTTTCTTAGCCTTGAGTGTAGCAGATCTGGCTTGAGCGTAAGTTCTTGCTGTAAGCGGAGACTCATTGAAGTGAGGGGTGATTATCGGTTTTATTCCTGTTTCAAGGTCTGTACTGTACAGAACGAGGTCTGAGAGAACTTCGCTTGCTCCCGGCTTGATTGATACATTGAATGTGCGAGGTGTTGCATCTTCACCGAGTTGCATATCCACATAGTCAATCATGTCTTTACCTTCGTTGAATACCACTACGTAATAACCGTAGTCGGCACCGCGTTCTACTTGTGTGTCAATACCTGCGTGTTGGATAGTGAAATCGTTGTCAAAGTAGTTAGTGCTTTCAACTACGTTTGCACCGCCTGTCTCATTGTTGTACAATGTTACAGCGCCTGTAACACTGCTTTCGTCAGGTAGATAAGCATCGTAGAAGGAAATGTCAAGACCGTTGTCTGCTTTGGCAATTAATTGCGGGCAGGACAGGAAGTAAGATTCTACACCGTCACTATTCTTGTCGTAGCGGAGAAGTGCTGCGTAAACGCTTGGTGTGATAGTGAGTGTATTGTCTGTTTCGTTAACCACTTGTGTTGCTTCACGCCAGATGAGTGCTGCAGCCTTATCGGATTTAACTAAGCGGAAGTCCATAATGTTTCTTTCGTTAAGTCCTAATCCGCCGAGGTCTTCAATGATACCGTCAGATGAAACGTTGTAAAGGTGAATGTCGGAAGTGGCTTTTATTGTATTTCCGTTGTCGTCTTTATCTTTTGTCACTATGGCTGCTCCGTAGAGTTTACCGTTAAAGTTGATAAGTTGCGGATTGGATACATTGTCGTATGTGCTTGTTACAAAATACGGTTCGTTGTCAGCATTGTATCCGATAGAACCTAAGGTGTTCTTGGTCTCGTGTGTCGTGGTACTTTCCGTACTGAAAGTTGCGAGCATATATGGTTTGCCGTTAAGCATAGCCATAGTGTAGTCGCTTACTGATTTTCCGGGTACGGTAGAGGTAATTTGTACCGGGTCGCTCCAAGTAGTGCCATTGTAGTTTTTGAGGTAAAGTGAACCTACAACGGAACCGGCGTTTTGAGCATAGTCAGACGCCTGATATTCGCCGCCTTTCCATGCCAGTGCTGCATTGCCGTTTTCGTCAATAGCTGTGCGTGGGGTGTAGTTTGCATCGAATTGATCTGTGAGCAGGGTAGGTGTTGACCATGAAGAACCATTGTAAACAGATGCTTTGATGCCCATATACTTCGGTGCAATTTCCATATCTGTCATTTTGTCAGCAGGAGCGGTGGAAACTTCGTAGGCAATAATACCTTTGTTTTCCGTACTGCTTACGTCTGCTGTGACAACAGGTTCACCGGTGCTGTTAAGTGAATTACCACCCTTAAACATTATGTGCGAGTCGCTCATATTGTTTGCATTGATTTTGTAGTAAGCCATATCCGTGCCGCCGAAGAGGTAACGCGGTTCTGCGTAAGTGTCTATATCGCGGAGAATTATGTTCGTGTTCTCCGGTGCAAAAGACATTTTCAGCGGTTTATAGACTGAACTGCGGAGTGAAGTACGGAATTGCTTGCCGTTGCCGTCTTCTTCTTCGTCGCGCTGCTTGAGCGGATTGAGCATATTGTCCGGGTCGTACCAGCGTTTGTTGAATGATGCGAGAGTGATTTCTGTACGGACGGACCAGAACAGGAATTTTGCCTCTGCGTATGCTTTGAGCTTTCCTGATACTGCCATGCGACTGCCGGAGTAGGTGTAAGACTTTGGTATTACTGCCGGTTTGTCTGTGACATTAGGGTCGCGGAACAGTTTGCGTGCATTTTGGAGATACGGTTTGTAGCGTATTTCTGAGTCAAAAGATGCTGTGAGTGTGCCTGTTACACCGCACATTGCGCGTGCTATGTAAATGTCAATACCTGCACCGACGTTAAAGCCCGTTGTTAATGATACTGTGGTGTGTTGTACAACGTCGTGGAGGAACTTGGAGTTTGCATCTACACCCCATTGAAGGTCTTGTTCGCTTGGGTATTCGAGTGCTACGTATGTGCTTGTTTCGCCTGAAAGTATCAGCCCTGCACGGAATAGCGGTGTGCCAATAATTGAGTTTGCATTACCTGAAGCCTCTACTTTTACACCCATTCCCGATGCTTTAGGCACGTAGAGTCCGTTGATGTTTTTAACGAAACGTGCTTCAAGCCAGCCTCGTACACCTGCAAAGTAAGATGGAGCGCCTTGAAGTGCGCGTTCATCGCGAGAGTATTCAGTCTTATCATGCGTTATGGCGCGCTGAATGTTGTAGAACACGTTATCCATATCAGCAGCGAAATTCACTTTATCCATAATGTCTACTGCTGTTCCGCCCGGAAGGAAGTTGTAGGACATCACACCGCGGATTACGTAGTCATTATTGATTTTTTGAACACCGATATTGAACGGCAGTACAACGTCTGTAGGAAGGTCAAGTTCGAAGTCGTCAAGTCCGCCGAATGATTCATTGTCCTTAGGCATATCGATTTTGAACTTGCGATATGCTTCGTTGAAACGGTCAAGGTCCTGCATATTAGCCAATTCTGCGATATGTTCTTCGCCTAACGGTGCTTCTGTTTCGGCATCTTTTGCCATATACATAGCATTTTCAGTGAGGTTCTTGAACGTGCCGAGAAGAATTTCATCTCCGGATTTCAGTGATATATACACTTTCGCTTCATCTTCAGGCTGAATAAACTGTTTCGGCGAGAATTCGTATGTAACAATAGTATATTTATGGTTTGGGTCGTGAATGTGGTGGACGTATCTGTAATTGTTTTTGTCCCTGTATGAATCACAACCGATTACCCATTCTTCTGCTATAATATCATATTTATAGTAGTCTTTGCCCCATTTAGGATACGAGTCGCTCTTAGGATATACAGCCACTTTCTTATTGTCATTTCCGGAACGAAGAACAACGTAAGATAGCGGTCCGTATTTATTATTTATATCAACTAAAAGATTGAGATTATCGTCAAACGTGTTTAAGTATTTCCAATCGTATTCAGTATCGTAATATACAACAGTGAATGCTACCGTATTAGCCTCAATGATTTTATTTGAATATACGGGACGGAAGCCGCCTTCGTATGCGATGCGAGTTTTGGCACCGGAATAGAAGGCTGATTGCCATTCAAGTTCGTTGTCTCTGTATTTTTCTTTTACTTCCTCAACTCCCGGAGTGCGGTAATAGACGTTCATTATGTCAAACGGACGTTTTTTTGTCTCTAATACACGGCGTCGCATAGGGATTGAGATAACTACTTTGCCATCTTGGTCAGCATAGCCGGTGTACCCGTCGGCAGATACTTTATGTCCTGAAATTTTGATACCCGTCATTAGATAGTATGGTATATAATTATCTGCCAGGAGTATCGGGCGGGAATTGCCTGAAAGGTCACTATTCAGATATTTATCCGCATCTTGGTAAAGTCTTATTTTTAATAAGCCGTTAGGTTCAAGGGTGGCATTCTCAACGTTTTCTGCAGAGATACCTGTGCGAATGGTTTCACCGGTTGATGCATCTACGAGTTTGAGATATACATCGGCTACTCCGTAAAGATAAAGATTATTTTCTCCGATTTGCGCAGAAGATATATTATCAATTAAACCCATACGTTCGGTATCGTTAAACCATGAACGGAAAGAATATACTTTGTCAAGAGATCCCGGGATTGTTACTGAGTGCTGAGTTCCTTCCGGAACGGTATCTGTCAGAGTAATAATGCGTGTTATATTACGTGTCTCTTCAAGGAGGAAGGTCTGTTTAGGATCATATTTTGAACCTGTGTGCCATTCCTCGGATTTGATGATTTTCTTATTGATTTCGCCGTCATCGGTCTGATAGACCATATACAAATCTTCAATATTTTCAATTCCGCCTCCGCGAAGATATACGTTAAATCTGTACTTTGGAAAATTTTTCGGGAAATAGTCGGTGAAAATCACATTTCTTTCCAAGTCAATATCCGGCCAACGCAAAGTGATGCGATGTTTTTCTCCGTCAAGAGGGCATTGAATGATGAGTGAAGCACTCCATTTGCTTTTATTTGGCTCAAATGTGTATATCAATACGTTTGATGATTTGTCTGTGGGATCCTCAATCATGACTTCACAATTACCCCACCACAGAGGGTATTTGTTTATGCGCATAGTAAATTTATTACGGTTAGCCATAGATGTATAATCACCTGTGGGACTTTCGTATAAAGCAACATATTCGTCTGCGTAGCTTTTGTTGTTGATATACGTAATTTCATTATCTTGCAGACGTAGTCTTCTGTCCCATAAATTCTGAACCTCAATATCCATATCTTTCGGATTAACTTCGCGATTAGCTTTTCCTACTGTCTGCTGAATCCATTCCCCCGGTGTGCCGTCGTCGTTGTAGTTTCGTGCGCGGAGTGTGAAAATGTAGTTGTTGTTTCCGTTAAGATCGCCGTACATCATCATTCCGGCATTGACGTATCTTGTGTTTGGACTCCAATATATCTTTTTTTGGTTCCACAATTCCTCTTCTTTGTCAGGGGTGATCTCGCCAGGACCGAAGGAATGTTTGATTCTGTTTATTACGGTGGTTTTTCCGTTTTTAAGTGATTTTGATGAAACGGTAAGTTCTGCATCAAATCCGTTTTTGGTGTCAAGGCTGCCTATGTAAGTATTTACCCCATATTGATTGCGGTAAATCAGTCCGCCCTCTGATGCGTACAGGTCTGATAAGAATACAGGCTTGCTTGCCGGCGTCATCATCACGTCAACGGTGTAATCAATAGTGTCTTTTTCGTTTGTAACACGATTTATAATTGGCAAGTGCATTCTGAATGTGCAACTTGGGATAAGTACTTTGTCATCATTGTACTCACTTTCAAGCGGGAAGACTTTAATGTCCTCGGGAAGTCTGCTGCCGGAGTAGGTATAGTAGTTTTGTGTGCTTTTGTTATAACCTAAGCATAATCCTATGTCCGAGAATTGATTTTCTACGTACGTATCGTATTTGTCCGGGTGTGCGTGAACGAAATCCGCATTGACTCGTGCGGAATACACTTTGAAAATGTCGTTATATTCCGGTTTTAGGTCAATTTCCCATTCAGTGTCGCGTTCAAGTCCGCGGCGCAGTGTGATGTCACCCATATATATGTACGAACTTCCGCTCGGTGTTAAAATTAATCTGCTATAGAGTTCATCGGGACGGTTTCCTGTTTTTCCGTTTTGCGGTAAAAATACAGCAATTAATTGCATATTTTCACCAACGGTGACGAAGTTGTAATTAGTATCTGTTGACACTAATTGTCCGCCGTTATTAAGCCAGCCGACGAATTTATATCCCTGTGACGGATTAGCGCTGACAGTGGCGATTTGTCCTTCTTTGTATTGTCCGCTGCCTTCAGCCGAGCCTCCGTATTTATCGTTTGTGCATGCTAACACGAGTGTGCTGCTCTCGTGAGATATTTCAACGTTGAATTTTTTCCAATTAGTATCTGAGCAGTAGTCGTAATATCCTTTTTTGGGGACCATCAATGATATGCCGCTTTCTGCAATCACTTGACCTTCTGTTTTCGGTGGCGTGATGGAAGGAATATTCACGCTGATAAGTTGACAGGAATTTGTGAAGGCATCTTTACCTACGAACTTAATAGTTGAAGGTAAAAAGTAGTTGTAAACTCCGTGATAAGTGTATCCGTATGGGAATTTGTATTCTTCACCGCCATTGTTTAGGAATGCTTCGGCTTCAATTCGCTCTACACCTTCAGAAATGCTGAGTGTCCTTGCGCGTTTCCAGTTGGCGAACGCACGTTTAGGTATCACTTTGAGTGATGATGGCAGGAATACTCCGTAAATGTCACCCATTTTTTCAAATGAACTTTCACCTATTGATGTTACTGTTCCCGGTAGTTCCAATACTTTTCCTTCTCTGTAATCTATACCGGTAATAGGACTGGTGTTATAAAATGCTTTTTCTCCGATAGTCTCAAGTCCGTAATTGAAATTGAATTTCGGAATGGTGTATATCGAATTTGTATTGTCGTCCATGGCAAAAGCATAGTCGCCTATATGACGGCAGTTGCTCGGAAGAGTGACAGTGTCCCAAAACTGTGTATTTCGACAGAAATTTTTTGGAATATCTGTCCATACTCCTTCCGGGAGAATTAAGGAATGAAGATAAGAGTCACGGAACATTCCTTCGCTCCACTGCTTGATGTTATTGTTCGGTAAAAATATTAGTTTAAGCCATGAGTAGTCACCTTTAAATGTACCGGGATATAAGTCCTTGACTGACCCCGGAATAGTAATTATTGTATGGTAGGCATAACCCTTTCCGGGTTCTATGATTATAGAGCCGGAATTAGCATCGCCGATGGCAGTGACGGTATATTCGATTCCGTCGTTAGTTACCTTTTCCGGAATGTCAATCCTCAGAGTGTCTGTCGAATAGCCTTCGGGTTTGGTAATGTTCTTGACTCGTACTTCTTTGTCGTTGCGAGTTGCGTACGTTACTTCACCTATGGTAAACTCTATTGTCGCACCGAATATCGGTATGCAACACATCAAGGTGAGAAGTGTTGTAATCAACCTTCGTCGTGTCATTGGTTGTGATGGCATAGTTTTTGTGTATTATATCGGTTATTGAATATTAGTTTTCGGGCTTTCTGTTACAAAAGTACGGATTAGGTTGCGTTTTCAAGTTCGTTCTTGCGTTGTTTTTCGTGCAATATAGCCAAATACCACGCAAATGTGATGTCTGCTTTTAGGAATTAGACAATAAAAAACGTCATCAAAGATTTTCGTATTCTTTGATGACGTCTGTTATAAATCCTAATTACTATTCGGGGCTTACATATCTTGTATTTTTTTCCTTAATCCGGTCTTTTAGATTTCCGGCAAGTCTTTGACGTTATCTGCGATTTCTTTATCTGATACTTTGTAGTTCGCAAGGTCTCCTGCGATATATCTGTCGTATGCAGTCATATCGATAAGTCCGTGTCCGGAGAGGTTGAAGAGAATGACTTTTTCAGTACCTTCTTCTTTCGCTTTCAGTGCTTCGCGAATGGCTGTTGCGATAGCGTGAGAGCTTTCCGGAGCGGGAATTATACCTTCTGTGCGTGCAAACAGTGTTGCTGCGTCAAATGTTTCAAGTTGTGGAATATCTACGGCTTCAATAAGTCCGTCTTTCTTCATCTCACTGACAATAGCACCTGCACCGTGGTAACGCAAACCGCCTGCGTGGATATTTGCCGGAGCAAAGTTGTGTCCGAGTGTGAGCATCGGGATAAGCGGGGTGTAACCGGCTTCATCTCCGAAGTCGTATTTGAATACGCCGCGTGTAAGTTTTGGGCATGATTCCGGTTCTGCTGCTATAAATCTTGTGTGTCTTTCGCCGCTGAAGTTGTGGCGAATGAACGGGAATGATATTCCGGAGAAGTTACTGCCGCCACCGAAGCAACCGATTACGATGTCCGGATAATCTCCCGCCATCTCCATCTGTTTTTCTGCTTCAAGTCCGATAACTGTCTGGTGTAATGCTACGTGATTTAGCACTGAACCGAGTGTATAGCGGCAGTTAGGGGTTGTTGTGGCAAGTTCTATGGCTTCAGAAATTGCTGTGCCCAGAGAGCCTTGATAATTCGGATTTTCCGTGATTATTTTTCTTCCTGCCTTTGTTGACATACTGGGAGATGCAATTACTTCGGCACCGTAAGTCTGCATTATAGAGCGACGGTACGGCTTTTGGTTGTAACTGATTTTTACCATATATACGGCAAGTTCGAGCCCGAAGTGTTTGGCGGCAAGTGAAAGCGCTGCACCCCATTGTCCTGCACCTGTCTCAGTAGTGATGTTTGTTATCCCTTGTTTTTTGCAGTAGTATGCTTGTGGAATTGCAGAGTTCAGTTTGTGAGAACCTACCGGGCTTACACTTTCATTCTTGAAGTATATTTTGGCAGGTGTGTCAAGTGCTTTTTCAAGGCCTGTTGCACGTACGAGCGGGGTAGGACGCCAAATCTTATACACATCTCGTACTTCTTCCGGTATTTCAATCCATCTGTCTGTAGTATTCATTTCCTGCTTTGCGAGTTCTTCTGCAAAGATAGGGTATAAATCTTCTGCCTTTAGTGGTTGATGAGTAGCCGGGTGTATTATTGGTTCCGGTTTTTTAGGCATATCCGTTAGTACGTTGTACCATGCTGTAGGTATGTCTTCTTCGCGGAGGATAAATTTTTTGGAGTCCTGCATAATGTATAAGTTTTGTTTGTTATTAATGTTTTTTCTTTGTTTTCAGCAAAGTTATACACCATTATCTTTTTAATAAAAAAAATATGCAGAAAAACTCGCGAAAATTAACATTATTTTGCTGTATTAAGTTTTGAAAACGAATAAAAATGCAATTCATCATCTTTTTTCTTTCATAATATCAGTATAATTATACATTCAGAATTATGAATTACTTGAACAACTTTTTCAGTGCATTATGTCTCCGCTTGGTTTTAATCAGCTCATCTACTTGGTGCAGTGCCTCGCGAACAGTTTTTTCGGAATCTAAATTTGCGGCTATTGCAAAGTATTCGGCGAGTTTCGCAACTTGCTCTTTTTCCGGGTGAATACCACGGAACATACTCATCAGTTTGCAGTGAGAATGAACGTTGAAATCCATTCTGTTTAAGTCAATATAGTAGAAATTATAGTTACCATTGCCGATGGGCTCAAACAGTATGTTTCCGGCTGTGAAATCTTTGTGTAACACACCGTTTTTGAAGAACTTGACTATATCTTTTCCGAGTGCTTTAAGCATCAATTCATAGTCAGGAATATCTTGCCAGTTTCTTACGTTTTGAAACGGAACTTGCCTGCAGAAGTAGTAACTTTCCTTCAGTTCTCCGCCCTCTTTTACTTCTCCCCAGCCGAATGGTTCGGGTGTCAATATTCCCATGCCAAGTAATCTTTTGGCGTGTAAATATGATCTTTCCGCTTTGCTCGGGCGAAAATTGGTATAGATATAGTTGTTAGGAAATTTAGGTTTGTGGAACGATTTTATATTGATAACAGTGCCGTCATCTGCTTTCAGAGTATATACGTTGTTACGTCCGCTGTAAATAATTTGTGCGGATTGTGGAATGCCGTTTTGAGTAATATTTTCAATAAGGTCTTTGTATTTATCTGCGTGGCATCTAACAGTCCGAGTCATGGTTCTTTTTTAATATTTTTCTTGCGAGTTTATATGCTTCCATTGTAGCCAAGTATTCCTCTTTGCTGATAGCAAAGCCTTCGTTTCCGTAAAGGAAACCGTATTTTCTAAAATAGCAGTTTGCAAATGCTTTGATACTTTTAAGCCACGGAGTTATCAAGCCTACTTTGTCAAGTTTGTTTGCAAGCACTCTGCCTTCAATCATGGCATGGCTTACAATAGTGTTGTGGTATTCTTCCGGTGTGCTGCATCGATAGTGTAGTATATCTCCGTCAATTTTTTCAGGACGAAGTGTGCCCGGAAATATCACTTTTTCAAATACATCACTTAAGTCCCATGTGGCATAACGCTTGTCAAAGAGCCTTATCTGAATGTCGGGGTACCAGCCACAGTGTCGGATCGGTTCTTCGCAGTAGAAGTTCATTCTTGTGAAAGAATACACTCTATGCGTAAGTCCTTCGTTTTTCAGCTTTTTTAGTGACGTTCGCAGGGCGGGGGAAAGTACTTCATCGGCATCTATTGACAGGATATATCTGTGTGTGGCAAGCGAAGTGGCGTATTGTCTTTGTGCGCCGTATCCGGGAAATGCACGTTGCACAACTTTGCAACCGGCTTCCTCACAAATCTTTACAGTGTTATCCGTAGAGTACGAGTCAACTACAATTATCTCATCGGCAATGCCTTCCAGTGAATCGAGGCATTGCTTGATTTTATGCTCTTCATTGCGAGATATGATTAGTGCAGAGATTTGTGTCATTACGTGGTATCTTTTATTTATTTGCAAATATACTATTTATTTTCTTTTGATAGCCATATATTTTGCTTTTTCCTCTTTCTCAAGTCGTTCAATAGCGTATCGGAGTGCGGTTCTTGGCATTATTGAAGCGAATTTATCAAGAAAAGCCCTCAGTGTGTCTATGTCTTTCTTTCCTATCTCTCTTAGTGTCCACCCTGTTGCTTTATGGATAAGCGGTTCTTGATGACTTAGATATTTTTCTGCTAATTTCAGTGTTTCTGTAAATTTGCCATGACGAATGAGAGTCAACGTTGATACGATTGCGATTCTTTGTTTCCAAAAATTTTCACTTTCGCTCAGTTTCTCTAATAGTGTCGGCATTGGATTGTTTACCATATATTCTCCGAGAATGTATGGTGCGGACAAATCTACCAAGTCCCAGTTGTTGCACGTGGAACAGTTGTCAATATAAAATTTTAAGATTTCTTCTCTTTCACTTTTCTTCTTTTTAAATTTTATTACCAGTGCGAGAAGGGCGGAAAGGCGTATTTCATGAATTTGATTTTTCAGCATCTCCGATGTGTCAACGAAAGATGACTCATAATATTTTTTCGCGATGGCTCTATTGTCCGGCACGGTTACTCCGATGAACACATCGCCCTCTCCGTACTCGCCTTTTCCTGTTTTGAAAAAAGAACTCAGGATTTTTGCTTTTTCCGGATTTCCTTTTGCGTATAGTTCGTTAATCCAATTTTCTGTCATTTTTTTGTCAATTTTGTAATTTTTTTCGTGTGAATTATCGAGATGCTTCGGAATTTTTAATTCTCAAACGTTTAATTAGATACTTAAGTGACTGTATTTCAGTGTTTAAAACCTATATTTCCTTGTTTGTTTTTTTGTTTGAGAAAAATCCGGATTTTCACATTTATTTATTCTTGCTCCAAAACTACGGATTTTTTTCGGTTTTTTCGTCAAAATTTGTTTAATTTCTTCAGACTATTGCCAAACTCATAATAAATTTGTATTTTTGCGAGTTAAAACACTTTAATACCTAATGGCGTTATCTGTACAATGGATAAATGATGGCGTGGCAATGCCTAATCTTGATTTTGAAAAAGTGTCACGCTGGATAGAACTGGTTGCTGTATCACATAGTAAATTGGCTCACGAGTTGACGTATATTTTTTGTGACGACAGTAAAATCCTTGAAGTCAACAAGAAGTTTTTAAACCACGATTATTTTACTGACGTTATTACGTTTGATTATACTCGCGGCAAATTGTTAAGAGGGGATATCTATATTTCACTTGACACTGTTGCTTCTAATGCCGTTCAGGTTGGTGCTGATTACGATACGGAACTATTGAGAGTTATTATTCACGGTGTCCTTCATCTTTGTGGTATTAACGATAAAGGTCCGGGTGAGCGAGAAATAATGGAGGCTCACGAAAATTCAGCACTTGATATTTATTTCAATAGGGTACTTAAGAATGAAATTTAGTTACGATATTATTGTTATTGGTGCCGGTCACGCCGGCTGTGAGGCTGCCGCTGCTGCTGCAAATCTTGGTAGTGATACTTTGCTTATTACTATGGACATGAACAAGATTGCGCAGATGAGTTGTAATCCTGCTGTTGGCGGTATTGCTAAAGGTCAGATTGTCAGAGAGATAGATGCTCTCGGCGGTCAAATGGGTATTGTCACTGATGAGACTGCAATCCAATTTCGTATGCTAAATCGTTCAAAGGGTGCTGCTATGTGGAGCCCCCGTTCTCAGAGCGATAGAGTTAAATTCAGTCTCCTTTGGAGACATATTCTTGAGAATACGCCTAATCTTTCAATGTGGCAAGACTCTGTTAATCAGTTGATTGTTGAAGATGGCACTGTTCGGGGCGTTAAAACTTCACTCGGTGTTACCTTTAAGGCTAAGGCGGTAGTCCTTACTGCAGGTACTTTCCTTAACGGTCTTATTCACATAGGTAGAACACAGGTTAGGGGTGGGCGTATTTCCGAACCGGCTTCTTACGGTATTACTGAACAACTTCGTGACCTCGGTTTTGTTACAGACCGTATGAAAACGGGCACGCCTGTCCGTATTGACGCAAGGAGTGTTGATTTTTCTCAGACTGCTCCTCAAGATGGAGATAATGATTTTCACAAGTTTTCTTATCTTCCGTCTGTTTCTCGCAAACTTCCTCAGAAACAGTGTTTTACGGTTTATACGTCTGAAAAAACTCACGATATTCTCCGCGCGGGACTTCCTGATTCTCCGCTTTTCAATGGTCAAATAAAGAGTATTGGACCGCGTTATTGTCCGAGCATTGAAACTAAAATAGTAACTTTTGCGGATAAGACAGAACACCAACTTTTCCTTGAACCCGAAGGACTTGATACTCAGGAATATTACCTTAACGGTTTTTCTTCTTCTCTACCTCTTGATGTTCAGGTGAACGCTTTGCAGACTATCCCGGCATTTAAGAATGTTCAGATTTATCGCCCAGGTTATGCTATCGAGTATGATTTCTTTGATCCCACTCAGCTTCGCCATACGCTTGAAACAAAACTTGTGAAAGGGCTTTTCTTTGCAGGTCAGGTTAATGGCACTACTGGCTATGAGGAAGCGGCGGGACAGGGTATTATTGCAGGTATTAATGCTCACCAAACAGTATCAGGCGGTGAACCATTTGTTCTTGCTCGTGACGAAGCATATATCGGTGTCCTTATAGATGATCTCGTAACGAAAGGAGTAGATGAACCTTACCGTATGTTTACTTCCCGTGCTGAATATCGAATTCTTCTTCGTCAAGATGATGCAGATATGAGGCTTACCGAGAAATCTTATAAAATCGGTCTTGCTACTGAAGAAAGATATAAGCTTATGCTTACCAAGAGTGAACAGCGAGATAAGATTATTAACTTTTGCAAAAACTTTTCAGTTAAAGCATCGATTATTAATCCAAAACTTGAATCACTCGGTTTGCAGACTTTAAAACAGGGTGTGAAACTTATTGACCTTGTCCTGCGCCCGCAGCTTACTCTCGTTATCCTTGCGGAACTCATTGCTCCGCTTAAAGAATTGTTTAATTCTATTGAAGAGGATAGGCGAGATGAAATCATTGAAGCCGCAGAAATTTTGATCAAATACGATGGATATATTGTCAGAGAAAAACTCGTTGCTGATAAAATTCGTCGTCTTGAAGATATTAAGTTGAGTGATAAGTTTGACTATGCTTCTATTTCTTCATTGTCCACAGAAGCAAGACAAAAACTTGAAAAATTAAAACCTGTAACTATTGCTCAGGCTTCCAGAATACCCGGCGTTTCTCCTGCTGACATTAATATCCTTCTCCTGATGCTCGGCAGATAAATTGTTTCACGTGGAACAATTATAAATTACGAAATATCAAATAATTACATAACACTAAACAAAAATGGAATACATTAAATCAAAAATTCGCGATGTTGTCGATTTCCCTCAAAAAGGAATCATCTTCAAAGATTTGACAACGGTTTTCAAAGACCCTCGTGCTTTGCACATCATCGGTTGGGACCTTTCTCAACTTTACCGTGATAAAGGCGTTACCAAAGTCGTTGGTATCGAGTCTCGCGGTTTTATAGGCGGTTCTATTCTTGCGTTTGAACTCGGCGCAGGTTTTGTTCCTGTTCGTAAACCGGGTAAATTGCCTGCTGACACTATCTCTGCTTCTTACGAAAAAGAGTACGGTACTGACACTATTGAAATTCATCGTGATGCAATCACTGAAAACGATGTCGTAGTCCTTCACGATGATGTCCTCGCTACAGGCGGTACTATGCTTGCTGCTTACAATCTTGTAAAGAGCCTTAACCCGAAGAAAATTTACATCAACTTCATTATTGAGCTTACTGCTCTAAAAGGTCGTGACATCCTTCCTGAAGAAGTTGAAGTAACTTCACTTATCAAATACTGATTTTGAGTCGATACTTAGACTATAAATCACAAGATTTAAGAGATAAAATTTCTCTTCTACCCGATACCCCCGGCGTGTATATTTACTACAATGCCGAGGGTACGGTAATTTATGTGGGTAAGGCTAAGAACCTTAAGCGCAGAGTCTCTTCGTATTTTAACCGTGACCATGACGTTCTTCGCACTAATCTTCTCGTTAAGGCTATCGCGGATATGAATTATATCGTGGTGCCTACGGAGCAAGATGCGCTTAATCTTGAAAGCTCACTTATCAAGGAGTATCAGCCTCACTATAATGTGCTGCTTAAAGATGATAAGTCTTATCCTTTCATCGTTGTTACGAACGAATATTTTCCCCGTGTATTTATTACTCGGCAGACTATAAAAGACGGTAGTAAGTACTATGGACCTTATACTGATGCGGCTGTGGCAAAGACGGTGATTAATCTAATCAAAGAACTGTATCCGCTTCGTACGTGCCGCCATGCCATCACCCCGGATTTTATAAAGAAAGGAAAGGGGAGACTATGCCTTGAGTACCATTTGGGTCGCTGTAAAGGTTGTTGTGCAGGACTTATTTCACAGACAGATTATTTTCAGTATATCGAGGCTGTCCGACAGATTCTAAGAGGAGAGACTCGCAGTTTGATGGAGTATCTGAAAACAGAGATGATGCGCCTTGCCTCAGAACTGAAATTTGAGGAAGCGCAAGCACTAAAGGATAAATATAAGATTATGGAGCGTTATCAGTCAAAGAGCGTTATTGTCAGTCAGACAATCGGTGACATTGACGTATTCGGCTACGATGATAATGTTTCGGATTTCTATGTTAATTATCTCCATATTCGGGACGGTGTAGTAGTCAAGAGTGTTACGCTTCAATACAAACGTCGCCTTGATGAACCGGCTGAAGAACTACTGTCGTTGGCAATGAATGAAATACAAAGTTCTTTAGGCGTAAAATTTCGTGAAGTAGTGGTCAGAACAATTCCCGATACGGAATTTGAGAACGTCAATTTTATCATTCCTCAGCGAGGCGATAAACTACACTTGCTTGAAGTGTCTGAAAAGAATGCACTTCAGAAACGTGTTGAAGTTGTCAAAATAGTAGAAAAGAGAGACCCTGCAAAGCGCACGGATAGGGTTCTGAAGCAGATGCAGGACGATTTCCGTATGTCGGAATTGCCGCATCACATTGAGTGTTTTGATAACTCGAATATTCAGGGTACAAACCCTGTTGCGTCTTGCGTAGTATTCCGTGACGGGAAACCGTCTAAGAAGGATTACCGCCATTTCAACATCAAGACAGTTGTTGGTCCTGACGACTTTGCTTCCATGAAGGAAGTGCTTACGAGGCGTTATACACGTTTGATGCAGGAAGGACTGGAATTGCCGCAGTTGATAATCGTAGATGGTGGTAAAGGACAGCTCAGTGCCGCAGTCGAAGCTCTCGATGAAATAGGACTCCGAGGAAAAATCGCTATCGTGGGTATCGCCAAGCGTCTTGAAGAAATTTATTTCCCCGGTGATAGTTTTCCTCTGTACATAAACAAAAACTCCGAAACTCTGCGTATCGTGCAACACCTTAGAGATGAAGCACATAGATTCGGTATTACTCATCATAGAAATCGCCGAAGCAAGTCGCAGATTATCAGTGAATTAGATTCTATTGAAGGGATAGGACCCACCACTCGTGACAAACTTTTACGTCATTTTCACAGTCTTAAAAAGATTCGTGAGGCTACAGTGGATCAGATTGCGATAATCAGCGGGAGAGCCAAGGCTCAAGTTATTTACGACACTCTGCATCGCTCTGAAGATGCAAAATCTGCTGAATGACAATAGATTAAATTAATATTTTTTGTACGAAAAATTTGCGGATTAGCATTTTTTGTGGAAAAATATATTGAGCAATAAAACAAATGTGCTAACTTTGCGTGAATTTTAGGAAATAACACCTTATAATTAATGGAAAATAAAGAAAACAATCAATTTGACCGTCTCAGTTACGCTTTAGGCTTGAGTATGGGTAACAACTTCAAAAGTTCCGGAATCCCTACACTCAGCACAAAAGATTTTGCTGACGGTGTTGCTGCCGTGTACGATGGCGCTACTCCGAAAATGTCTTACGACGAAGCCAAGCAAGTAATACAAGTGTTCTTTACTCAACTTCAGGAAAAGCAAAATCAGGCAATGGCTGAAATGGCTAAAGTTAATGCTGAAGCCGGCAAAAAGTTCCTTGAAGAAAATGCCAAGCGTGATGAAGTAAAAGTTACTGCATCAGGACTTCAATACGAAGTTTTGACTGAAGGTAACGGTGATATCCCTACTGCAAGCGACACTGTAAAAGTTCACTACACCGGTACTCTTATTGACGGCACTGTATTTGACAGCTCTGTGCAAAGAGGTGAACCTGCCGTATTCGGCGTGACACAAGTTATCCCGGGTTGGGTGGAAGCTTTGCAGATGATGAACGCCGGTTCAAAATGGCGTCTTTACATTCCTTCCGACCTCGCATACGGTCAAAACGGCGCAGGTAACGTAATCGGTCCTAACGCTACATTGATTTTTGAAGTGGAACTTCTTGAAATCGTGAAATAAATTAACTAATAACATAACATTTTCAAAACTTAAAAGTAAAATGAAAAAGTTTTTTATTGCTCTTTCAGCAGCAGCAATGATGCTCGGAGTATCAAGTTGTAAAGATGGTGCAGCTTCTTCTGAAGACGCAGCATTCGCAGATTCTTTGGCTACATCTTTCGCACAGGTCCAAGGTACACAACTCAGAATGCAGACTCCTCAAATGAAGGCTCAATTCGGTGACAGTTTTAATGAAGACGAATTCCTTAAAGGTTTCGAAGCAGCAGCCGGTCTTGACACTGCAAACGTTTCATATTTGATTGGATACTCAATCGGTATTCAGACAGTTTACCAAGTTAGCCAATGGGGTAAAAACGGTGTGAAGGTTAATCCTAAATCTATTGCATCTGACGTTGTTAAAGCATATAGAGACACTACTATCAACATGCAGGAGGTTTATATGCAGTTCCAAGAACTCAATGCTAAACTTCAACAAAAAATCCAAGCTGCAGAGCAAGCAAAGGCTGAAGCTGAAGCACAAAAGAACCTCGCTGAAGGTGAACAATTCGTTGCTAAGCAGAAACAAGCAGATAAGGATATTCAAACTACTGCATCAGGTCTTTCTTACAAGATTATCGCTGCAGGTGAAGGTGAAAAAGTAAGTGACAACTGCGAAGTTGAAGCTAAGTACGTAGGTAAACACATTGACGGTACTGAATTCGACAATTCAAACGGTGAAGCTGTTAAATTCAACGTTAACGGTGTTGTTCCGGGATTTGCAGAAGGTCTTAAACTCCTCGCTAAAGGTGGTAAAGCTACACTTTACGTTCCGGGTAACCTCGGTTATGGTGTACAAGGTCAACCTTACGCAGGTATCAAGCCTAATGAAATGCTTATCTTCGAAGTTGAAGTCGTTAACTTCACTAAGGTTGAAGAAGCACAAGATAATAAATAAAATTATACGTCATTCCTAATCATGAAAATGGCTGTGCCGTTATTGCGGTGCAGCCATTTTTTTCGTTAATATATTGCACCTGATTACTGATATATCAAAAAAAAATTGTACTTTCGCATAATTTTTAAAAAAGTTCACGATGTTATTATCAATGACCGGTTTCGGAAAAGCTATAGCCGAAACATCTACAAAGAAATTTACTGTTGAGATTAAGTCGCTTAATTCCAAACAGCTTGACTTGTCTTCTCGAATACCTACACCTTACCGCGATAAAGAACTTGATATGCGTGCTCACATCGCATCTCAGCTTGAACGCGGAAAAGTGGATTTGTCTGTTTATGTGGAATCTATAGGCGGTGAAACTCCGGTTGCTTTAAATCTTGATTTGCTTGCTTCGTACAAGCATCAAATCGAAGAAATGTCACAGCGACTCTTAATACCGCTTCCGGTTGATTGGTACTCTACACTTCTTCGTTTCCCTGACGTGATGAAATCCGACTCTATTACCACTCCGTCTGACGAGGAAACGAATGCGCTTATGACTGCCGTCCATGATGCAGTTGCGGAGCTTATGCAATTCCGCCGTAAGGAAGGACGTAAACTTGAAGACTTCTTTGCTGTACGCCTTAATAAAATCAAAGATTTGCTTGCTGAAGTTCCTCAGTACGAAAATGAACGTATCACCAAGATTCGCGCTCGTATTGAAGATAACCTCTCAAGAATCCCTTCTGCTGAATACGACAAGGCTCGTCTTGAACAGGAAATGATTTTCTACATTGAGAAACTTGATATCAATGAAGAAAAACAGAGACTCGCTCAGCACATCGATTATTTCTTTGAAACTATGGAGAGCGGTAGAGGGCAAGGTAAAAAACTCGGATTTATTTCTCAGGAAATGGGACGTGAGATAAACACTCTCGGCAGCAAGAGCAATCACGCCGAAATGCAAAAAATCGTCGTCAAAATGAAGGACGAACTTGAACAAATCAAGGAACAGGTTCTGAACGTAATGTAATCATTTCAACCATTAAGCCATGAAAGGAAAAATTATAATAATTTCAGCACCGTCAGGCTGCGGAAAATCCACTATTATCGGTGAAATTATGGATCGTGGAAACGTTGAACTTCAATTCTCCGTTTCCGCTACGAACAGGCTGCCAAGAAAAGGTGAAACAGATGGTGTAAACTATTATTTTCTCTCCACTGATGACTTTCTTGCGAAAGTCGCTGCAAACGAATTTGTAGAGTTCGAAGAGGTTTATCCCGGCAGATTTTACGGCACGCTCAAAAGCGAGATTGTCAGAACTATTGAAAACGGTAAAAACGTTGTTCTCGATATTGATGTCAAAGGTGGTATTAATGTCAAAAAACTTTTCGGTGACACTGCTGTTACCATCTTCATCATGCCTCCATCTGTTCAGGCACTTAAAGAAAGGCTTATAAATCGCGGCACTGACAGCCCTGAAGTCATCAATCAGCGTGTGGAGAAGGCTGAGTACGAGATTTCTTTTGCCGGCGAATACGATTACACTGTTGTCAATGACAACTTGGAAACAGCCGTTGACGAAGTGGAAAAAATTATTAAAGATTTTATAGCAAAATGAGACGCAAGGTGGCAATAATGGGAGGTTCTTTCAATCCTGTCCATATAGGTCATCTTATGCTTGCCAATTACATAAGACAGGAGTATCACCTTGACAGTGTGATGCTCGTACTGTCGCCGTTAAATCCTCTGAAAGAAAATCCGGCTGCACTCTTGCCTGATGACGTCAGGTTCGAGATGCTGAAAATCGCTTGTGAAGGCATTGATTTCCTTGAAGCTTCAGATGTCGAACTATCGTTGCCCCGACCGTCTTATACTATAAATACGTTGCGGTATTTATCACAGAAGTTTACTGACACGGACTTTACCCTCATTATCGGTGCGGATAATTGGGAAATATTTGATAAGTGGCGAAGCAGCGAGGAGATAATTCGAGATTACGGTGTCCTGGTGTATCCTCGTCCGGGCTATGTAACTGTACCGGAAAATATGGAAAGGGTGAAGTTTTCTCGTGCTCCGATGTTTGACATATCTTCCACATTTATCAGAAACCTTATAGCCTCCGGCGGAGACCCGATGTTTTTCGTGCCGCAAGGAGTGAGAAATTATATCATTAAGCATAATTTGTATAAATAGAATTTTTATGAAAAATCCGAGACTTGTTGTTGCAATGATAGCAATCGTTGCGTGTGTCACTGTGTTTGCAGAAAATAAAGTGGAAAAACAGACACTCGTTTATAGCATTGAGAATAGTGATACTTTACGCCTTGACAGATATTGCCTGTCTGACAATCACTCCGAGAATACTCTTATTTTCGCATTTGGAGGCGGTTTTAAGGGCGGTGAACGTGATGAAAAGGAATATATACCTTTTTTCTGTTACTTGGCTGAAAACGGCATTAATGTGGTTTCTATTGATTATCGTACCACTCTCGGTAAAGTTCCGGCATCACAGTTGGCTACGATACCGGGTTTCGCAGCAGGACTACAAGAGGCTATTACCACTGCTGTAACTGACCTTTACAAGGCTACCGGGTATGTGATGGCGAATAGTGAACAGTGGGGCATAAATCCCGGTAAAATAGTCCTTTGCGGCTCAAGTGCAGGGGCTATTACGGTGCTTCAGGCAGAAAATGTGTTGTCCAACGGCGGATTGACAGGAGTATTTCCTGACGGATTTAACTATGCAGGTGTAGTTTCATTTGCAGGAGCCGTTTGTGCTGTCGGAGAACCGGTGTGGAGCGATAATACCTGTCCGCTTATGCTGTTTCACGGTGATGCTGACACCGTTGTGCCGTACGATAAAGCCGTGGTGAATAATATTGGACTTTGGGGGTCCAAACATATTAGTGATGCACTGAATGAAAAGGATATTCCTCACGTTTTCCACACTGTTATGGGATTCAGCCACAGCGTTTGCGTTAAGCCTATGAATGATAATCGCGAAGAAATTCTCCGGTTTATCAATGAAGTTACATCAACAGGTACTCTCAAAAATATTACTGTCATTTCCGACCGCGCTCCCGGTGTAAAAAACTATAAAACCGACTTTACTCTCGAAGATTATCTCAAAGCTAATAAGTGATAAAAACTAATTTCTCTTCTTATTTCTTATGCGGACTGTAAATCTGGACTTTGATGCCGAAGGAGAGGCGCAGAATGTCGCCCCAGTGCAGTGACTTGTTTGTTACCTTGGATATTACGTACAGTTCGTTAGTGCCGAGTTCGTAGAAGAAGGATATGGCTCGCCATTTATCGCTGCGAGGATAGTAAGTGATGCTTTGTCCTAAAAATACGTTGATGCGCAGTTTAGTGCTGAAATTATAATAGTTGTTTGGATATTTACCCGGTTCTTTTTCCCAGAATTCTTCACCCCAGATAGTGTTTACGTATAGTCCGCAGGCAAAGGGCTCGTAAGAGAATTGCGGCTTGAAATACCAATGCCACGGGCTGTAAGTCTGTTTTAACGTGAATGTAATTCTGAGCTTGTCGGCGTAAGCGCGCGGGATAAAGCCCAGTAATACGTCTGTGTTCCATTGACCGCTCTTGCCGTATTCCCAGCCCACACCCGTGGATAAGAAACCCATACCGCCGGCGTATTGCATTTTCAGATTTTTCGGTTTCAGTCTTTCCCAGCCATCGTATTTCCAGTCAGTACGTTTTTTCCAGTCCCACACCTTGATAGTGTCATTATCATTTTCCGCATAAACGGTATATATGGCGAATACGATTAGAAAAAGCGTGCAGAATGCTTTAATACTCAACGATTTCATAGTCGTAACCTTCATTTTTGATGTTAAACACTAAGAATTGGCGCTTTTTAGCACAAGGACATTGGTAATAGTTTATTCCATTGTCAAAGAAGTCCTCAATTTTCAGCGAGTGCAAATGACCGTTAATGCAGAATTGAGGGTTGGGAAACTGACAGATGACGTAGTTAAAAAGTTTTGCCACATTGTTGTTAAACTGGTCACTGTAAGGCGGCGCATGCATAGCAACTATCGTCTTTGTGACATTTTCCGGTACGTTTGTCAATTCATCTTCTATAAAGGCAAAGTCCGGCACCATGTGAGAGTAGTCGTATTCCAGTGCATTGGTGTTAAGGCATAGAAAACGTACATTTCCGGCTGTAAATGCGAAGTTTTCTTCCCCGAAAATTGTATCGAACACTTTTTGTCCCGTTGCCAGGCAGTCGTGATTACCGAGAAGGCAGACGTAAGGCACATTCAGCTTGTTCAGAATATCTCTTTGCTTCTCGAATTCCAGTTTTGCACCGAAATCAGATAAGTCACCGCAATGAACCACGAATTCAACTTTGCCTATAGTATTTATTTTAGCCACGGCATCATTTGTCTCGTCGTACCAACGCTGAGTGTCGCTGATAACGGCAAAGGAGAATTCGGTTTTATCTTTCATTTTCTCCTCAATCCGCAATATGTTTTTGTCATTGATATTCTTCTCGCCGCGCACATTCAAGTCGTAAGGGTGGTATTCAATCATGTTGCATGCGGTAAGAACAAGAAGTGAGATTATGGACAGTAATTTTGTGTTCATGCGTATTAATTTGTTAGATAGCAAAGGTAAGCATTTAAAATGCTCGAAAATCGCCTGTTTATCGTCAAAAATGGTCAGAACTTCTCATTACGGCAAGTTCTGTTCGTACTAAATCCTGGAAGTAGTCCTAAAATGAGAAAGGGCTGTCTCACGACAACCCTTTCTTTTGAATAAACCAATCATTATCACATTTCTTGCAATGGAAAAAGTAATTTTTGCTATGTATTAGTAAAACAAAAATGCTTGCTAATTGTTTGCGAAGTTTCTCAATTTATTCCTATTTAACAAAAATTTCCAATATCACATATTTTTTTGTAACATCAAATGGCTGAAGTTCTTTCTAAGAATACTTCAAAATCTTTTTTTGAAACTCGGATATTTCTGATACTGAAGAAGTACGTTAGCAAAGAGCCTCGGCGAGGCTTTCCTTGATGACGTAACTTCTTCAGCGTCAGATACAGACCGCACCTCCCCGAGGTGCGAGTGTGTTGGATGGCTTCGTCTGTCACCGCATGGCGCACTTACGTGCTTATACGGTGTTTCCTTGGAGTGTGGAACTATATCTGAATTGTGGTGCCGGTGTTAGAGAGAATGTTGTGAATTGTGACCAGTGTTCCCTCATCGTTCATTCCTCTATTTCCATAAAACTGCAAATTTTTGTTAATCTATTTCCATAAATCACGATTTTTTGTTATTTCTATTTCCATATAATAGTAAAGGTATGTTAAAATGTTTATGGAAAATGTAATGATATTATTGATAATAAGGCAGATATGAAAGTTGTGTAATAAAACTAAATTTTTTTGTTGCCATATTCTACTGACCGAACGCTTTCCGAGGTGCGAATGTGTGGGGTGGCATCGTCTGTCACCGCATGGCGCACTTACGTGCTTATACGGTGTTACTTACAGCCGAGCCTCGCCGAGGCTTGATGTCGAAGAATTTCTTATTTGATAATATCTATCAACCAATATTTATTTGCATCTATTATTTATATTCTTTTGAAAAATCCTTCGTATTCATCATCTAATATTTTCCAAATACCACTTTTTCGACCTCCTTCTCTGACTATAAGTTTTTGGTCGGAAAGTTGCTTGAGGTATCGTTGTACCTGTCGTAAGGAAATGCCCATGCTCTCTGACATCTGCATAGCACTGATTTTTGGCATCTGAGAGATTAACTTATAAATTTGTCGTTGAGCTTTTATAAATTCTTTTGTGACATTTGTTTTTCCTTTTACGACGTCTTTTGCGACATCTTTTACGACATCACCCGTCTCTTTTACGCTGTGAAGATCATTTTTTACGACATCCTCTCTATAATTGAGGTTCCACAGGGTGACATGAAATTCTGTTGAATTTGAGCGAAACTCAGGAGCATGATAGTTCTCCAACGTCTCGAAATGCTTATACTCACCAATTATCTTTTTTATACCACTGCCTCTACGCTCCATCAATTTCAATCGATGAAAAAAATCAGCCAGTAGTGGGTTTCGACGTTTTGAAGGTACTGTCAGCGGGTTTAATTGTTGTATTAGTTGTCCATCAAACATACCTCCGGGAGAATACACTTCCATGCGGTCATCATACATATCTATGTGAATCTCACTGCCATGTTCCATAAAGTCCCTATGAATGATGGCATTACAAATAACTTCGGTTACAGCGCGTTCAGGATAATCCGGTAATTCTTCTCGATATTCAGCTTCTTTCCACCATCTTCTATGGGAGTTGTTTCTCACAAAAGCAACTGCGTCTTGTAATTGACTGATAACACTTCCTTCGAGTTCTGCATCGTCAAAAGCTTCACCCAAGCCGCTCGTCATATCAAGACCATTCCAGTGCGTGCAGAAGATTCGAGAATGACGTATCGGTGAATCATCTGCAAGTAAGGCACCGGCATTTGTCATTTTTCCTTCATTATCAACGATACCCCATGAAATAAAATCACTGTCATCAAACGATTGGTTAAGTCGTTTGAAATGAACGGATTTGAGTTTGGAAAAAGACATGTCTTTAAAATTGTATGGTGATGGCATTGCATCAAAAGAACACCCGGCTCCTCTCATCACAAGACTCTTTAATTGGAGTCTGTCGGCAACCACGGATTCATTGCCAACTCTTATAAAAGCCAATCGCTGCTTATCACCTATATAGTAATATGGAGTCTCCTGACCCTTGTGTACGTGAAGTAATACAAGGTTTTTGCCTTCGACTTTTACAAATTCAAGGTTGATTGCAGGTATCGGGTCAAGTTTGGTCTTTATCTCCTCGCTAATTTTCTCGGCATCACCTTCTGCATCGGTAAGTCCTACCACTTGGTTATCGTCACTGATTCCAAATATCAATGTTCCGCCTATACCATTCGCGAAGGCGGATACACTTTTTAGCCAACTCTTTGGTCGCTTTATTTCAAGTTGTCGCTTCTTGTCGTAGGCGGTAGTTTCGCCGATTAAATTATGTATATCCATTTCTACTCATTTATGATTAGTTTTGATAACATATACTCTATTTTTCCAAGTACAGTAAAAACTTTACACATAAAACTATGTAGAGGGCTAAATGCCATCTACTACTTTCCGGATAGGTTTGGTTAGATAGTGACGGGTTCAAAAATGTACATTTTGCTTTCAAACGTAGTACCGTCCTTTTTCTTACCTTTGCCCAATAGAATTTTGGAGATTTTGAGCGTTATCTTAACATCGTGTGCTAAAAGTAGACAAACGTATTTTGCAATATTGACACCCGTTTTAGGTTCGTCAAACTTCCACGTAATTCCGTTACCTCTGCGGCATAAAGCCGTTAAGGAAATAGAATTGCCATCAACACAGTCAAAAACACCAAACGCGGGTATATCGTTTTTCTTATCCTCTTTCTGAACCCTGAAAGATTTCAAGACAAATGTTTCACCCACGTAGTGTGCCATACTGTACCCCTCGTTATAGTATTTATTGGGTATGTCGGAAATTTCATTTAGTGTATTTTCGTCAACAGGATTTTTTAGTTCTAAATCTGTATCATCGTTGGTAAACTCAAAGGGTATTTCGTTGTTAACGACGTTGATGTTTTGTAATGCCATAATAGTAAGTATTTTATTTATTCAAAATGGTTGGCGAAATTTGAATTTTGAGACGTAACTCTCCCGTATAGCATCATTTTCAGTTTGTAGAATTGATGTTTTTTTCGATTTAATTCGCTTCGTTCTTGACATGCACGTCCATTTGCGGGAACGGGAAGTTAATGCCGGCTGACGGTAGCTCATTGTAGAAGCGTTCGTTGTATTCGTAGAACACTGACCAGTAGTTTTCCGTGCGTACCCAGGCGCGGACCACTACTATTATTGCACTGTCCGCAAGTTCATCTACTATCACGGAAGGACCGCGCTCCACTCGTGGCAGCATTGCGGAAATCTTGGCTTTCTTTTTCTCATTCCATTCGTCTATAGCCTCTTGCATCTTTTTGTTGTGGTGGAACAGGCGTTTCAGGAACGATGGCTTTTTGTCTGACGTCAGTTCTTCAATGCTCACTTCGGCATCTAATCCTTCAGGCGGTTCATTGTGGCGTACACGGTCGTCTTCTATAAAGTGTTCCACTATTCTGTCGTCTTTCGCAAACATTTCAAGTACCGCCTTGCGCATATCTTCAACGTTGTCACCGTAAGAAATGGAAATTTTCCAGGATACACGTCGGTAATCTTCTCTGGACCAGTTGTTTATGCTTGCAGTGGAAAGTCCGCCGTTCGGGAGGATAATGGACTTGTTGTCGTAAGTGCAGATGATAGTGTGGAAAATCTGTATTTCGCGGACAGTACCGGCATAGCCTTGTGCTTCAATGTAGTCGCCTATTTTGTAAGGCTTGAGGAGGAGTATCAGTACGCCGCCGGCAAAGTTTTGGAGTGTACCGCTCAGTGCCATACCTATTGCGACACCGGCGGAGGCAAAGAGGGCGAGGAATGAACTTGTCTCTATGCCTAAGATACCTACGCAGATTATTATCAGCACGAAGTAGAGTACTATTCTTACGAGGCTGAGCAGGAATGTGGTGAGCGACTTGTCGGCATTACGGCGGAGCAGAATCAGTGCTATGACGTTATGTATCCTGCTGATGATAAATTTACCGATGTAGAAAACTATGATGGCGATAGCAAGGTTGATGGCGAATTTCACCATTGAATCAACCACTTGCTTTAACAGTTCGTCAAGTGAGAGGGACTTCAGCATATCTGATGCCTCTTGCAGTTTTTCTGCCTGAATATCCGGAGTTTGAAACATCGTAAAGTCGTATTAAGGGAGTGGTTGGTATTGTGCTACGTCGTTGTACCAACTTAGGGAGTTGTAATTCTTGTAAGTAGCGTGTATTTCGTCAGGCATAATGTACGTTGACAGTCCGCAGTGGGTCTTTATCGGAGTACCACCGATAAGTTTTGCTGTGGCAGCCTTGTAGATTACCACGTCGTCAATGGCTTTCTGCCATGCCGAGTAATACTGCGAATTCAGTGCTTCCACGAAGTGTCGGAAATCAAAGTAGTAGCAAGTGCTGAGGTCTTCCATCACCTGCGGGGAGTAATTCTTCGGGTAATAAGAAGTGGTGTAAATATCGCGAGTAATCTCAGCGAGTTTTTCCACACCGTCCATCTTGATGACTGACATCGTACACCAGCGGTCGTCAGGGTCGGGGAGGTCGTTGTAGTACGCGTAAGTGCTTGCAGCAGCGGATACCAAATCCACGGTTTTACCGGTGAAATATTTCATAGTGGTGTTGTAAGGCATACCATCTGCCGGCAGACGAGCCTCGCAGCCTGCAAAGTATTTGACGGTATTTCTCAGTTCGTACACCACCTCAATAGTGCTGAAGTAGCACACGTCAGCGTAGAGGAAGTTAAAGCCCTGACCTTCAAGTGCCTGTCTGAGTGAAGTGATGTTCATCATTCTGCCGCGGTCCTCGCCGTAAGCGAGCGGCTTTTTGCTTTTTTCAATAATGCCGTTTTGTTGCCAACCGTTAGCGTGGCTCCAGAGGATTAATCCGTATTGTTCGGCAGGGGCAAAAGTTTTCATGTCCGCAAACACTTCTTTCATTCTGTTGATGGAAACGGAGTAAGAATTGTTGTCGTAATTTTTGAGGGTAGTAAAGCCCTTGGGGGTAAGTTCTTCAAGCACGGGTGCGCTATGCTTGGAAGCATAGTAAACGAGCCAGCGGCAGCCATTCAGATCTCCTGACTTGGCGGCGGCGAGCATCTCACTTCTGTCAGCGGCATCAAAGCCGGTGTCCGGAGTAGCACCGCCGAGAGAATTGTTTGCTACCATATACACGAGAATCGTTCTGCTCCCTTCCGGCAGTGGAGGTTCCGGTTCGTCTTTGTCGCAGGAAGAAAAAACTGTGGCGGAAAAAAGGGATATCAGCGTAATCAACGCAAATTTATATACTTTGCTCATCAAGTTTCGTATTAGTGTTATTTCTGCAAAGTTAATAATTTGTGATGATTTGAGCAAATTGATGCTGAGTGAATTGCGTCATCAAAGAGCCTCGGGGAGGCTCGGTCAGTGGAAGATTCGAAAGAAGTCCGTCATCAGAGAGCCTCGGCGAGGCTCAGCTGTAAGTAACTCAGGGTAAGCACGCAGTGCGCCACCCTGAGATAGTGCAATACCCAAGGTTCGCACCTCGGCGAGTGTGCGGTCTGTACCTGATACTGAAGAAGACGTCATCAGAGAGCCTCGGCGAGGCTCGGCAGTAAGTAACTCAGGGTAAGCACGCAGTGCGCCACCCTGAGATAGTACAGTAATCAGGGTACGAACCTCGGGGAGGTTCGGTCAGTGAAAGATACGGAAGAAGTACGTCAGCGAAGAGCCTCGGCGAGGCTCGGCTGTAAGTAACTCAGGGTAAGCACGCAGTGCGCCACCCTGAGATGGATATGCCTGCTATAACGAACCTCGGGGAGGTTCGGTCTGTGGTGTCTGATGACATTCCGCCAATAAAGACCATCGCCGAGGCTCTTTGCTGACGAACTTTATCTGTGGTAATTTCCACCACCCCGGGATAAAACTTTTTTATTGTTATAAAAAATTAATTGTGTTAAGTGTTTCATTTTCAAAACTTTTTTGTATTTTTGCAGAAAAATTAATTACTAACTTAAAAATATATTTCTAATTATGAAAAAACTACTACTTTTTTCATTGTTCGCCCTCTTAGCTTCGGCTATGGGCTGGGCTACTACGGAAACCTGGACTAAGGTGACCTCAACACCGGATTCCTGGGATGGTGACTATCTGATTGTTTATGAGGCGGGGAATCTTGCTTTTAATGGTTCTTTAGATAAATTGGACGCCCCACAAAACAATACAAAAGACTTTACTCGCACAGATAACACGATCACTACTAATGATTGCAAATTCTATTTTACTATTGAAAAAGTGAAAGAAGGAGCAGATAAAGGTGTAGGCTTTTATACAATCAAGAGCTTTAGCGGAATATACGTTGGTTGTACCAGCACAAGTAAAATGAATGAATCAAGTTCTATTCTTTACTACAACGACCTTAGTATTGATGGAAGCGGAAATGCGGTTATCGCAGGTGTAAAAACAGATGGTAAAACGTTATCTACTGCTGTATTAAGATATAATAAGGCTTCAAGCAATACAGGCGAACGTTTTAGATACTATGCAAAAGGTCAAGAAGCTATCGCCCTCTACAAGAAGCAAGAAGGTCCGGCAACAAAAGTAGCACCCCTTGAAATCTCTCCTGCTTTCGGTGATATCGCAAAGGGTACTCAAGTAACAATCTCTTGCGCTACTGAAGGTGCTGTTCTCAATGGTATGATCGGTGATACTAACGTTACAAATGCAGCACTTCCTTATACTTTCACTGCAAGTGTAGTTGGTGATTTGAAAGTTAATGTAAAGGCTACTAAAGAAGGTCTTGAAGATAGCGATGTTCGTACAGGTACATACAACGTATATCAGCCAAAAGTTGCTGCTCTCAAAATCACTCCGGCAATCGGAACTACTATTGAAGTTGGTACTGAAATAACAATTTCTTGCGCTACTGAAGGTGCTGTTCTCAATGGTACTATTGGTGAAACAACTCTTACAGATGAAGCACTTCCTTACACATTCACTGCAAGTGAAATTGGTGATTTGAAAGTTAATGTAAAGGCTACAAAAGAAGGCTTTGACGATAGCGAAGTTCTTGATAATTCTTTCACTGTAAAAGCTGCTGCGAAAGTTGCGTATAAAGATGTGATTACTGAAGCGGTAATTGAAACTAAAACCGTTTATCAGTCTGTAGACTATAATACAAAAGAACCTATCGGTGCGCTATATAATGTTTGTGCTTTGGCTACCAATGGATATTTACAATTTAATGATAAGAAGGCTTCAGAATCTAAACCAATATATACTGGTATTGTAATGAAAACTTCACAAGCTGCTGCGTCAAAACTTATCATTACTTGGAATAATAAATCAAGTAAAAGTTTTGAGGTCTATGGCAAGAATACTCCATATATATCAACAGCAGATCTTTATGGAGATAACCCGGGAAATCTGATTGAAACAGTTGCATATTCTTCAGATGGTCCAACAACAGTTGATTTAGGCGGTAAATACACTTACATTGGAATTAAATCAGCAGGTAACGGTGCTTCATACGTAACTTCATTTGAATTCATCTGGAATGAAGGTGCAGCCGGTGGTGCTGACGTAACTTACACTAAGGCAAGTGAAGCAAAGGCAGGTAACTTCGCAGTTCTTGCAACAGCAGAAGGTAAGGCTATTGGTCGTAATTCAGAACTTAATCCTGTAGCTGTTGCAGTGTCAGATGATGCTATCGCACTTTTAAAAGGTCAACCAGATATTGATGAATTTGAAATCGTAGAAAACGGTGACAATTACCAACTTTGTGGCGGTCTTGCATCAAACAGCTCTCGCCGCTACCTCACTTACGATGCAACCGGCGTTACTACAGTGACAACAGCAGATGTTAATGCTGATGTAACATTTGAAAGCGCAACAGTAGGTCTTCTCGTTAAGTTTAACGACGGTGAATACTTGATGTTCAACGGCACTAAGTTCGTTAAGGGTGAATACGCTGAAGTTGCTACACAAGCAGAAGGCGAAGAAACATTAGTTCCTGTTATCGTATTCTTGTCAAGTAGCAATGTATCAACAGGTGTTGAAACAGTAGAAATTGACGAAAATGCAGCCGTTCAATACTTCAACCTTAACGGTGTTCAAGTAAAGGCTGAGAACCTCACTCCGGGTCTTTACATCGTTCGCCAAGGCAACAAGGTAAGCAAGCAAGTTATCCGCTAAGGTATAACTTCCACAATACTCTGAAAGGGAGCGCGTTCGCGCTCCCTTTTTTGTCTCTCTTCAGTATCAGCACAGAACGCACGCTCTCCGAGGTGCGAGTGGAGGAGGTGGCTATCCTGTCACCGCATGGCGCACTGCGTGCTTATACGGTGTTTCTTACAGCCGAGCCTCGCCGAGGCTCTACCTTGGTGCTATCTTCGTCTGCTACATACGGATCGCACGCTCTCCGAGGTGCGAGTGGAGGAGGTGGCTATCCTGTCACCGCATGGCGCACTACGTGCTTATACGGTGTTTCTTACAG
>SAMEA104315426__coassemble_359_pt1 | contig 32774 bp, 27 predicted proteins | sample SAMEA104315426__metabat2_low_PE_027 | metagenome-assembled genome bin SAMEA104315426 (sample SAMEA104315426) | gut metagenome | biome: Monkey gut; feature: monkey-associated habitat; material: faeces | place: China | collected 2013 | reverse complement strand
CTTTCCTTGATAACGTTGTCTTTTTACTCACTCTATTATATGTTTTAAATGAAAGAGCCGTGCTTTATTGCTTTATTAATTACCGGTATCAGTTTTTCGGCAAATAGCGTAAATCCGTAGTCGGTAAGATGATAGTTATCTACAGTCAACTCCGGATCGCCGGAAAACACGTCTTCACCTTTGAAGTAATAGATATTATTGTCTCCTTCGGCTGCAAAACCGTCGTATATGCTTCGCAACGTCGCATTTTTCTCGGTAATTGTATTATTAACCTCCTCATCGAATCGCATTATCGGGAAGAGCGGACTTTCCACGAAGATTATCGGCGTTTGAGGTCGCGCTTGTCTTATTATTTTATAAAATTCAGCCAATCGCTCTTTTAGAATGTCAGATGTACAGTTCGGCAGCGGATCTATCACGTAGCATGCGGCATCAACACTTGCCATAAGATGTGCTATCGGCAGGTCAAGGCGCGCATTTCCGCTGAATCCGAGATTTATCACTTCTCTATTCAGTTTTCGCTGAATAATATTTGTATGCGCCATTCCCGGACGTGTGGCGCAACCTCCTTGCAGGATACTTGTGCCGTACATCACTATCGGCTTTTCGCACACCGGCAAATTGACGTTTCCGGCACTTATATGCGCCAATGAATCCACACCAATCTCAAGACTGTCAACACCATCGTAAAGCGACAAGTACAGCATATATTCTCTCATTCCTTTGTCAGGCAAATTTGATGCTAACTTTGCTGTAGTCACAGCCTTATGCAAATTTGGTCTTGCACTGTTCAGGAAAGTCCACGTGGAATCATCTTGGAGTGTATATAAGTCCAGTCCGCGTATTCCGGTAGCTGTCATGTGATTCATATTAAATGAGTTGTGTGACTTCCATTTCACTCGCAGAGTCTTTGTGTCCGTAGCAAATCTCACTGCTATTCCGGCAGAGTTTAGTCCCAAGTTCCACAATTCTTTACGCAACGTATCTTTGTACTCATCAGGAATACGCGAAAACGGCTGTTCCGCATTAAGAGCAAGTGTCCCGATAACCTTAAAGTTTCGCGCATCATAATACGTCGATTCTGATTCAGATGCAACAACTCGTATGCCCGACGCTGCCATAAAAGCTACCGTGAGCATAATTATTAGTTTTTTCATGGTGAAAAACAGTTTAATTGGTATTTTATCTATACTTCTTTATTTCTCGATAAGAGCTGAGGCTTGAGCCGCTATTCCTTCGCCGCGCCCCGTAAATCCGAGTCGTTCCGTAGTTGTTGCTTTCACGGATACGGCATCAAGATCTATATTCAAGTCTTCAGCAATGTTTTGCCGCATTTGTTCTATGTACGGGAGCATTTTAGGCGCTTGTGCTATAATGGTAACATCTACATTTACAGGGTGATAACCTTTTTCTCCTATTTTCTTAAGAACGTCTCTGAGCAGCACCCTTGAATCTGCGCCGCTGAATTCCGGATCCGTATCAGGATAGTGATAACCGATATCTCTCAATGCTGCTGCACCGAGAAGTGCATCACACAAGGCATGGAGTGCTACATCTGCATCACTATGACCGAGAAGTCCGCGCTCGTAAGGTATTTTCACACCGCAAACTATACAGTCACGCCCCTCTACGAGTTTGTGTACATCAAAGCCGTTACCTATCCGCATCATAGCATTAACGCTTACGTTTACCAAGAATTTCACGCAATCCGTCCATATCAAATGTAAGTGTAAAACGGAGTGTTTGGTCAAGCGGAGATGTCTGCGCCGTTGCCATCATATAAGAAGCATCAAGGCGAACCACATTCAGTGAAAAGCCGGCACCGATACCGAAGTATTGACGGTTTCCCTTAAACTGACTTTCATGGTAATATCCCGCACGGAGGAAAAACTGCTGATTGTAAGAGTATTCCGCACCTATTGAGTAGTTTATCTCTCTAAGCTCTTCCTTAAAGCCACCCGGCGCATCAGAGAATGACTTGAAAATACCTGTGATTGGAGACATATTTTGCCAATCCTCAAGAGCATTCAAGTATTCAACCTGCCCTTCCGGCGTATCATCATAGTCACTTTCACGAGGGCGAGTAGGCACTAACAGTTTATTAAAGTCTAATGACAATGACAAATTATGATAGTCCGCAAGAGGGAACGTAAAAGTCGTACCAAGACGCAAATTTGTCGGCAGGAATGCCGGATTTTCTCCATTATTGTAAGAAACCTTAGTACCGATATTGGAAATATTCCAGCCCCATGACCATTGGCACTCATTTCTGCCTATTATAGGATAAGTAGTGAAATATCCGGAAATATCAGCTGCAAATGCTGATGCGCCTTTACTTTGGTCACCGGCGTATGAATCACTGAAACCAAGGTCGGAAAATATATAGCGGAATGTTACACCCATTGAAAATTTTTCTGATAACTTTCGGCTGTAACCCAGGTCAAATGCCATTTCGTAAGGATTAAGCGACTGACCGGTGCCACCTCCACTTGTAGAAGTGTTAACCTCACCGAGTGAAAAATATCGCAGTGACGCACTTATCGCTTGATTATCCTGACTACCGATTTTCCAGTATCCTGCAAGGCTGCCAAGGAAAATATCATTCACAAGTTTACGAAGCCATGGCGTGTAACTAAGTCCTATTGCGCCATGACTATAAGCAAAAGCGTATTTTGACGGGTTCCAATACTGTGAATTGATATCCGGATCCGTTGCAGCACCGATATCACCCATTGCCGCACCTCTCGCATCAGGAGCAATACTCAGTGAAGTGACACCCGTAGTCACAGGATTAAAATCATTCTTGCTCGCACTGTCTGCATAAGCAAGCACAGGCACTGCAAGCAGCATCATCAATGCTATATATAACTGTTTCAAATTCATATTCTTACTCTGAAAATATTTCTTACTTTATTAATAACTCATTTTTACCCGTTTTATTGTGTAAACATTGTGTTAAAAGTAAAATCGCCCAGTCCCAACAGTTATTGTAAGTTAATTGTAATTGTACAATCGCCTCCCTATAATAGGAATACACAAAGTGGATTTATTCCTGAATAATTCAATTAGTAATTTTCTAAACTTTTACAATATGTGACGCATTTATGAATACGGATCTTTATAATAAATCAACTGAATTTTATAAATATTAATATTATTTTACTTATTTATTGTTTTTACAACAGAACTCTGCGAATTCAACAAGGTCTGCTGAAATATGGTAGTGTTGATTTACATTAGAAATGAATTTACTAAAAAATCCTAATAGATTACACATAGCGTGCGAAGGATTACTAAATACATAATCAATCCTTTTTGTCATATTACCCTCAACAATATTTCCTCGGTGATTCAGGTTGCGAACCGCATAAATATTATAACAAATATTAAAGTCATCATTGAAACGACTTACATTATTCCAATCAACATATGTTTTATAAACGACTAGGAATAGTATTGCTTTGAACTTGTCCATTGCAACAAATTCGCTCAAATCCTTTCCGTAATTATTTGAACTATATATGATGCACTCTTCAATAGATTTTCCTTTTCCTCGTACTTTGATATCTTTTGCTTTAATATCAACAAAGAACATAGCGCCACGGATACATCGCCAAATCAGATTTAAGTCTTTGTCTGCACCGAGATAATTTGTAATTGCTTCTATTTGTTGATATAGAGCCATACAAAACTCTTGTATATTATTCCGTCTTCTCCAATGCTCCATCTTAACAAAATCGGATATCAGTTGTTGCCGTATATCTGCGATAACAAAGTCTTTGTAAAACTCAGTAGCTTGTTGCAGAAGAATACTTTCAATACATTGCTCATAAATATCGGAAATTCTTGCATCAGAAACCGGTGCAAGAACTTTATACAAATCCTTAGCGAACCAATGGTTTGTAGGATTTGACAATATCCTTCTTTGTAAGAAGTCGAGTAACTTCTTAAGATATTCTTTATTTGTATCTTGTTCCATTATGGTAGAGTTGAGAGATCAAAGTCTGATTCCACTAATCGTGCCAAAAGATTATCTTGCTCGGGCGTATTAATGAAATTCTTTTCATTAGTGGAAAGACTCATTACTAAATCACTAATATCTGGAGAAATAGCCTGTTCAGTTAGAATAGGACCTCCTTCAGAAGGAAAGATGCGTAATCTTTTGTGCAACAAATAACCTATCCTAATTTCAGTCTGTACTTCGGACTGTTCTTGCTTATCGGAGTTTTCTTGAGACTTGACTTGTGTTTTCATCCTAGTCAAAGAGATCTGAACATTCTCAGGTAAATTATTCACATCAAGATTCTTACTTATTGCGACTATAAAACGGCGTCCTTGAAAAAAGAAAAAGGCATACGGATTTTCTCTACTTGTAACAAATTCAATAGTTACCCCAAGTTTATTTTCAAAGTCCATCTTTGAAGTGGTAAACAAATAGGAAATATTTCCTATTTTGTCTTCTTTCGCCTTATTTTCCGTGAGCCGGATAAACTGCGTATTAAGCTTTACATATACAGGATCTTTTTCACCCTTTACCATTTTGAGGTAACATAATTTGCCGGCTATGATATTGACCATATTAGGCTCACCACGATGAAGTTGACACTTCTCGCTTCTGTAATGTGGATAGAATGTAGCGAACGCTGCATTAATGCCGTACTTTTCCCAAATATGAAGAATGGCTCTAATATCCCTGACATATTTGCGAGCAACGTTAATCTTTGCTCCAACTATTAAGCCGGTTACTTCCTGACGTTTTGAGCAATGAGCCAACCGTGTTTTATTCTCATTGATAGTGAACCGCTGACCGATTATTATACGTTCGAGCTCCTGACGAAAAATACTATTAGATTGATAGACATTGTGCATTGAACTAAATGTTATATCATCAGCATAACGCGAATAATGAAGGCCAAAACGTTTAGCCAAGCCATGAAGACGACGGTCTAAAGTGTCACAAATAGCATTTGTTAACAATGGTGATGTTGGAGCTCCTTGAGGTAGAACATAACATTCGTTACACTCATTCTTTTCACTATAACGCGCTGATTTAATAGAACATAATCCGGCTATTACACCAGCAATTTTAGCATTAAAATTGAATGGAGCAAGTTGCAGACGTTTCCACACACGTGCTTGATCTATGCTTGGAAAAAAATCTTTTAGATCTATATTGAAAACGTAATTTTGATTTGTATGAATTCGGGCATTATCTACTATTGATCTACCTTTGGTAAAACCCATAGCAAATGGAGATGGTAAATACAATACTTTAAACACTTCATTCAGGCATATTTGAAACCATTTAAGATTTCCGCATGGAGCACAAATTTGCCGCATACCTCCGGACTTCTTTGGAATTTTAAAAGAATGGTAGCGATTTTTGCTGTATTTTGGGTTGCAAAGAATAATAAACTGCCTGTAAGTAAATGGATAAGAGCTATCGCCCAACAAGTCTGCCTTAATCTCATTAAGGAGATTAAATAAACCTTTTCGACTTTCAAGAGCGCGAACTTTTTTAAGAAGAATTTCTTTATCCATTAAAATCAAATAATTAAAATTATAAAAATTGACACATGGGTTGAAACGTCGTTTCTTTATGTCTTGTTTAGATTAGAAATATTCAGATTTCATAATTTTTAATTATTAAATCTGTTATTCTGTAAATAGCTATAACCAATTGACCATTGGAAATTCCCTTTCGGGAAAGTACCCGGCAATTCGTCGGGCAAGTTCAAATGTCTGCTTCAACCCACTATGTCAATATTCGTTATTTTTACAAAGTTACAAATATTTTGCGAATCTTATATTCGCATTACTTTTTAATTGCCTTTAAATAACATTGCTCCACAAAATTTGCCATCAAAATTTATATTTTTTACGATGCAAAGTTAAAACCATAATGCGAACTATATGTTCGTTATGTATTGTAAAGCGAAATCATAGACTGAATTCTTTGTTTTATAGAATCCACAATAGATTGTGGTGATAAAACTTTTAATTCTCCACCAAAGGAGCAAAGTTCCCTGATTAACTCATAATTTTCAATACATTCTATAGAATATATTGAACCACTTGAAGGGACTGAATACAATTCTCTAATAGATTTTTCCTTATCACCCTTTATATGTATTTGGGAGCCATGTAAAGGTTTTGTATCAATATACGGTGCTGATTTTTCAGACATCCAAAATATAATCTTGCAAACTTCTGATCCTTCATAGTAACTGACTCCAATAATATCTTCGTAGCGCTCTACCAAATCATCTGGAGCATCCCGATATTCATAACCGGGTAACACAATGACAGAACTAATTCTATCAAGTGCAAATGTAAGAATCTTTCCTGTGTCGTATGCAGACCCGATTAAAAACCAACGGCGATTATACTCTTTAAGCAAGTAAGGTGATAATACGACCTTACGTTCATCGGATTTATTAAACAACTTATAATGAAGTTCAACTACAGAACTCTTTCTAATAGCAGAAAATGACTCCGCTATTAGAGTCTTATTTTCAAGAAGATTTTTTGACATTTGAATGACCGGCTTTATTTCTACCAATCCAAGACGTTTACTAAAATCGTCAAGCCAGCCAAATCCATCAAGACCATCAAATGAACCAATCGTAGAAATAGCCATAACCAACAAGTCCTTTTCCTCATCTGAAAGTTTTCCCTTAAATATTGAAAATGTTGGATCTGCATAATGGATGCATCGTTTCTTATATGGTTTATCTGATTCTTTAGAATATGCGTCAATTGTATAACGTTCAAATTCTATTGGTATAGGAAAGTTAAATTCCAAATACTCAATATCCTTCTCTACACATCGTTTGCTCACTCCACCTCCTTGCCCATATTGAGGCAATACTTGCTCAAGATAATCAGTCATATCCTTGATGGAATACGCATGGTATCGATCAGCAAGCAATTTATCAAGTAACACAATCCTTGTTAAAGCATTCTTATTTACCGGCATTTTCGTCAAGATATAAGTTTCGAATTATTACTACTCCGTCACACCCCACCATCATCAATCTCTTGTTGTCATTTGAAAAAGAGACTGATGCAACTGACATTGTTTGAGATGTATCAGCAATTCCCAAATTAGACAAATCGTTGTATATAGCAATGGGGTCCTGTATATTCTTTGTACATCGTATTTCTACAAGTGTTGAAGGTTGATGCCCCCAATTGAACTTTGGATTTCCATCAATATCATATTTTGATACGTAACCTTGATCAGATAATGCAATAAATTCACCATCCGGAGAAAATGTAAGGAAGTTGCGATTTAAAATTAAATGTCGCTCAAGTTCTTGTTCGGGCTCACAGTTAAAATCTCCTTCAAAATAAATAGTATTTGGATTACTTGTATATGCTGCAATTTCTTGTTTTTTCGAGAATGACGTTAACCAGACTGCACGTTTTGTATTGATACTAATAAGTGTTTTATTTTCTTGCAAATCATATACAAGGAATAAACCATGTGAATAATCACGATAGCCTGCCAACGATACATATTTAGAGTCATAAGAAAATGAAACATAATTCATGAAATGAAGTGGTAAACCAAGATCTATCTTGGCGACTTCTGATGAATCTGACAATTTTCGGATAATTAATATTCCTCTTTCCCCAATTACACGGTTAACAAAAATCCGGACACCTAAATTATCGTCTCTGTCTATCAAAAATTCGTACCATTTCTCAACAGTTTTCGTCATATGAGTTTGTTTAGGATATTTAGCTTTTAAATAATCAGAGTGCTTTTCTAAAAAACGTATACGACGAGTGGTTACATCTTTCCATGCCTGTGTCTTTTTTCCACCTTTAGTGGGATACGTAAGATCTTCTATAATTTTTTTATAATCTGCATCTTTTATTATTTCATTAGTATCACGATAATAATACTCCTGATACATGTCCTTCAATGTTCCGGCATAATATTCTCCATTTGGACTAACAAATTGAAATTTCTTCATTTGATTATAATCTATAATTTGACCGGTAACAGGATTGACAATCCTGGGTTGCAACGATGAAACCTGTTGAAATAAGGGACGAATTCCGTTGCAATGAACTACATACGACAAATTATCAAACTCGGTAACTTCTTCGGTTTTAATATCCTTTACTTCTGTTCTTCCCTCAGTCCTATAAAGTATTTGATCTGCATTTTCGCTTAAAAGAACTTGCTTATAATTGCTTGAATCAAATTTATCGCTAAGTATTTCACAACATGATTCTTCATTGTTTTTTAGTGATAACAAATAAACTTTATTACCTCTGATATCTATTCCAAGTGTATGATTTGGAGAAATACCTAATGGCTTCTTTGAAAAGGTATAATAATCTGATTTTCTGAAGAGTACGTTTCCTCCTGCGTATATAATGGATTTTCCTAATATTATATAATCCTCAGGGGAATAAAATTGTTCTATTTCAATCCCCTTTATGGATATATATTTAAGTGAAAAATATTCTTTGTTTTTATTATCATATACCACACCATACTTCTCAAATTTTGAAAAATCATAATCACATTCTTTTCGGTTATCCCAATAACCATTTCTACTAAGAGTGGACACTGTATTCTCTTTAGAAAGTATAATCATATCCCTATGTATATGAATTTCTCCCCCCTCGTTATAACCGGCACCATAATAATCCTTTCCATTAACAAAGGACTCACACTTATTGTAAAGTATAAATTTTGAATCTGAAATAATGACTTGATTATCGTACTCTTTTAATTTTTGTTCTATATTTGTATTATTTATGCTTCTAAGAGTTATCTGCTCCTCAGATTTAAATTGGCTTATAGATTTAGAAATTGCATTGGTTCGTATTACATAATAGATATCCCAATCACATGGATAAAAAGTAATGTCATTGTATATCACATCAATGGTTGCTTCAGGAAATTCAACAGTTTTAAGGTCAAAATTTCGTATAGCTATCTTTCGCTTACTAGTATCAATATTTATTTTATCATTAATTGATGCTATACATCCATCTATTTCAAGTTCCTTTACAATTTCACCTGATATATGATTCACGACTTGTAATTGAGTTATACTATTGCTATACGAAGATAATACTGACAATGAACTATTTAGAAACACTAAGAAATCTCTACTATATGAGTACAGTTCTTTTATATTATAATTCTCATATAAGTTTACTTGAAATATTTTATTATTATCCGTATAAATAAGGTGTCGATTCACATTATCAATTGTATATTGAATGTAGTGAATGTGCGATATAATTTCTCTTTTTTCAAAGGAATATAAAATGAGGTTATTATCTTCTTCCCATATTATAGTTTCATCGTTGAAATACACAATATTAGATATATTAAGTATTGGCTTTTGATCTACTAAACTATAAATTGTTCTTTCAGTTTGATTTTTATTCTTGAAAATCACATATTCTTCTGATAACTCTTCAATAAAGTCAGGAGAAATTAATTCAATATAAGATTCGTTCGTATCTCTATTATAGAAATACGTCCTATCATACATAATCACGAATGCCCAAGGTGTATCATCAAATATGAAAGCAGCCTTCTTTGAACTACCTCCGAATTTATATCCATCTTCTACTACGATTTCTGACGATGTTCCATCACTAAAATTTATTTGAAAAGACCCCGCCTGTTTTAAATTAATTGAATGAGGAGTATGTGGCTTAAAAGAACCTTTTAGTATTGGTTCATCAATTTTGTTTTCATAAGAATAGATTTCATACGAAATATCTTCTGAACCATTAGCATATAAGTTAAAGTTAGTATTGAGATAACCTTTGTATGGGTGAACATTTGCCATAGTTTGAAATTTTTAATTTTATTATGCAAAGGTATAAATATTTTGCGAATCCTATGTTCGCTTAAATAACAAACATTATAAATATACAGCAATTGAATAGATCTATCTATAAGTAGTCTTCTGAGAGTTAAACTTTTCAATCAATCTATTTCAGCATTATTCCGTAACAACATCATTAAAGCCCCTTTCGCCCTTTCAACCCTTTATAATTAACAATGTGTTCCCTCTAAAATCTCCTCCAATTTTCAAAAATTTCATTTTTTTGAAAAAAAATCATAGAAAAATTTGCACAACTGAAAAAATCATCTTAACTTTGCACTCGCAAACGACAGAGAAGTCGGGAGCAAAAAAATAACTTACCTTGGTGCGGTAGTTCAGCTGGTTAGAATACCTGCCTGTCACGCAGGGGGTCGCGGGTTCGAGTCCCGTCCGCACCGCAGGAGAGAGGAGGATGAGTAATTTAAATTCAATTGAGTTTTGTTACTCATCTTTTTTATGCACCTGTTTGCTTATCTCACGAAAAAGAATTACCTTTGCAGTCCTCAATTCATGGTGGACAGATTTGGCTGCTTGCAACCACCCAATAAAAAATGCTAAAATTTGCATTTCCGCATTTCGATGCGTGGCGGTTTCACCGCTATCCCCCATGAAGAGATATGTTTAACTCGATAATCAAAAATTGTTATGAACTATCTTTTCACATCTGAATCAGTTTCAGAAGGTCACCCGGACAAAGTTTGTGACCAAATTTCCGATGCCATCCTTGACGAATTTCTTGCACACGACGCTAACTCTAAAGTTGCGTGCGAAACTCTTGTCACCACAGGTCAAGTCGTTATCGCCGGCGAAGTAAAATCCAACGCTTACATCGACCTTACAGGTGTCACTCGCAAAGTCATCAACGAAATCGGATACAACAACAGCGAAATTATGTTTGACGGCAATTCTTGCGGCATTCTTTCCGCTCTTCACGAACAAAGTCAAGACATCAACCGAGGTGTAGTTCGCGAAAATCCGGAAGAACAAGGCGCCGGCGACCAGGGTATGATGTTCGGCTACGCTACTAACGAGACGGAATGGTATATGCCGCTGACTGTCACTCTCAGCCACGCACTCCTCAAAGAACTTTCTAAAATCCGTCGTACAGGTGATGCTATGACTTACACCAACGAGCACGGACAAGTTGCCTCATACCTCCGCCCGGACTCCAAAAGCCAGGTTACCGTTGAATACGACGAAAAGCATCACCCTGTAAGAATCCACACTGTGGTAATTTCCACTCAGCACGATGATTTCATCAAGCCGGGTAACGGACTTACACAAGAACAAGCCGATGAAAAAATGCTTGAAATCATTCGTCGTGATGTAGAACAAGTCCTTATCCCTCGTGTAAAGGCTGAACTGCCGGATAACATCAAAGCCCTATGGGACAACAACTACATCTTACATGTCAACCCGACAGGCAAATTCGTTATCGGAGGTCCCCACGGAGACACAGGCCTTACAGGACGTAAAATCATCGTTGACACCTACGGTGGTCGCGGCGCACACGGTGGCGGCGCATTCTCAGGTAAAGACCCTTCCAAGGTTGACCGCTCTGCTGCATACGCAGTTCGCCACATCGCCAAAAACCTCGTAGCAGCCGGCATTGCAGACCAAGTATTGGTGCAAGTTGCGTACGCTATCGGTGTTGCACAACCTGTCAGCCTGTACGTTGACACGATGGACACAGCTAAAGTTCCATTCTCTGATGCTGAAATTTCTGCAATGGTTGCCGAAATGAAAGAATTCGATATGCGCCCTGCCGCTATCGAAAAGCGTCTCAAACTCCGCAACCCTATTTACGAAGAAACCGCCACTTACGGACACTTCGGACGTTCTAACAAAGTTGTCACCAAAGTTTTCCGCTCTCCGTACGAACCGGAAAAGACACTGCAAGTAGAACTCTTCACTTGGGAAAAACTTGATTGCGTTGACGCCGTAAAAGCCAAATTCGGCATCAAATAAAACTTATCAACAGTTTTCTACACACTGTTAACAAACAAATGCGATAGTTATTGACACTATGTTAATAACTATCGCATTTGCTTTATATTCAGAACAATAAACTGTTAATAACTCGTTCAAAACACTGTCAATAACTGCTAAGAAACTTTTCTTATTACCTTTTTTTGCCTTTGCTACCCTTCAAAACAATCCTCTCACCACATCAAGCGACTTCACACCGGACAAATTCGCCACATGCAGACCAAGGAAAGATAAGATAGCATCTACAACCTCATTCCGTTCTTCACGCGTAAACTTAAAAAGATGCATATTTCGCATATTCATCTTTAGTATAATTGTAGCCGCAACACGAGAACGAACCGGGTCAAGAAAATTATTGTGTAACGGCGCAGAATTTCTCCACACGCCATCACGCATATCAAGAACCTTTCCCGAAGAATAAGTTGAAATATCCGGTTCTATACCTAAAAGACGTATAAGTCCGAGAAGAAAAGAAATATGAAAATTGGCTATTGCCGTATGATTCGTAATTCGTCCAAGAGTATCGGACGAAACTTCAAGATAATCATACATCAACGAATCCGGTTGCTGCTCTTTTAGCAGCACATAAAGGACATCAGACAAAAAAAGTGCAATAATACTCTTTATGGGATTAAAAGTAAAATCACGTACTTGACCGCGAATTAAATCGTTCACCTTACCGAGATCCGACCCGGACTTTGTTGTCAAAATCCCTTCTATAGCACCAAACGGCACAAGGATAGCCCTACGCCGTGCCGCCTCACGAGTATTGCCGGACGGTGACAAAAATGAAACTCTCCCGGACTCACGACTGAATATAGTCACCACTGACTGTGTATCACTATATTTTATCACTCTCAATACAATGCCCCGTATATTCTGCTGCATAGCACATAATTTTACCACAAATTTAACGCATTTTGCACTCATATCAGCACAAAATTCTGAAAAAGTTACACCATCAGGGTACAACAAAGACTGTTACTGACGAAGATAGCACCCTGGTAGAGCCTCGGCGAGGCTCGGCTGTAAGTAACACCGTATAAGCACGCAGTGCGCCATGCGGTGACAGGATATCACCTCTCCCCCACTCGCACCTCGGAGCAAATATCTCCGAGATTATTTTGTAATGTGAATTATTATTCTTTAATTTGTGATAGTTTAACTAATAAACTTTTATTATGAAGAATCGCTTATTGTTACGTGTGGCTTTCTGCGTATGTTTGAGTTTATCACTTGCTATGCCTATCATGGCACAACTTAAAGTAAACCCTAAATTTGACAAGCCCGCAAACGAAGAGTTGACAATGACAACCTATGCGCCGGACACCTCCGCCGCTGCAGTAGTGTTGTATGAAAGTCGTTGTGTGAGATATAACTTTGTAGGTATAGAATTCAAACTTTTCACAGATGTGAAATGCCGAATTAAAGTTCTGAAAGAAGAAGGAAAAAGTTGGGCAAATACCGCATTAGTGATTAATTATGATAAAGACGATGCACACCTTCGTGAAAATGTCACAAAGCTTAAAGCCGCCTCTTTTAATTTGGAAAACGGAAAGGTTGTAAAGACTAAGATGGACGGCAATATGAAGTCGCAGGAAGAAATTGACTCAAAGCATCGTCTCTTTAAATTCACCGTACCTCAGGTTAAAGTCGGCTCTGTAATCGAGTACGAATATACTTTAGTGAGCGATTATTATTTCTCAATAGATGATTGGAATGCGCAAAAAAGCATACCGGTATTTTACACTGAATGTGTTCTTATTATTCCGGAATATCTCCGCTTTAATATATGCACTTCCGGCAGTTATCCATTCGAGAACACCCGAAACACTGCAAGCACGGCATTTCAATATGCCGGAACCAGATCAAATGTCTATTCCGAAGAATATACATTTAAATGTCACGAACTTCCGGCACTCAAAAAAGAAAGATTTGTGTATAACGCCGGTGTGTATGGTCAAAAAGTGACGGCGGAACTGAAAAGCGTACAGTTCCCCGGGGAACTGTTCCATAGTTATGCCACAACTTGGCCGCAAGTAGATGCGCGACTGATGGATTATGACGATTTCGGCGGGCGCCTCTATAAAGAGGTTCTGAAAAAAGAACTGGAAACAGCCGGTATAGCCAACTTGCCCACGGCTGAAGAAAAAGTAAATGCCATAGTAAAATTACTAAACTCACGTGTAAGGTGGAATAAAAAATTCAGCATCAGAGGTGAGAGCGCATCAAAGGCGTTGAAAGACGGTATCGGTAATAATGCCACCATCAATTTTATGCTCATCAATATGCTTAATGAAGTGGGCGTGAAAGCCTTCCCGGTAGTGCTGCGTACACGCGACGATGGTTTTCTGCTTATGACAACCCCCACAGTGGAACAGTTGAGCACAGTGATTGTGGGATATACCGATGGCGATACAAAACATTTTCTTGACGCATCAATGCTTCAAGACGGCTATATTGACGTACTCCCTGATATTATGCTGGTTAACCAAGCCCGTGAGGTACAGAAAGACGGTTCCGGCTCATGGTTTGATTTGCAATCCGCAATTTCTACAAGTCAACGCCAATCAATAATCGCCACGCTCAGCGAAACCGGCGAGTTAACTGCCACAAAAACTGCATATATCACGGGACTTTATGCTTCCGATTTGCGTGAACGCTTCCGTGAAGCCACTGATAGCGTAAACTTTGTAAATGACTTGGCAGACGAACTCACTGTTGAAATAACAGATTACAAATTAGAAAATCATCGCAGTTTTTCACCTAAGGTGACCGAAACCGTTTCTTTCACGCAACAATGCGACGTTTCCGATGGACACATATATTTAAATCCCGTTATCATTCCGATTCTTTCCGAAAATCCATTTGTAGCGGAAACACGCGCTTTGCCCATTGACTATCCTATCCGCGAATTACAATCGCAATCCATAAACATCACCTTGCCGGAAGGCTATGTGGTGGAGGAACTACCACAACCTGTGAATATAGTTTCATCGGACCAAAGCATACGATTCAAAGTGCAAATGACTGTCAATGGAAGACAACTTATCACACGTTGCACCTATAAAATAGACAAACTCTTTTTCGCCGCTCATGAATATCCCGACATGAAAGCAATGTACGCCGAAATTGCAAAACACAACACACAGATGGTAGTGTTGAAAAAGGTAAGTGAATAGTATGATAATGCGAAAAAAAGTCCTCTGCACTATTTGCTGCTATCTGATACTATCCTCAGCAGCAGTGGCTGATACGGGCGCAGACGTAGTACTTGTGGAGCAGACCACGCAAGTGGTCTGCAAAAACAAGAACACCGCCACGATAAAGAAGCGGCGAGTATATGAAATTCTAAACGAAAGGGGCAAAAAGTTTGCTGCCTATAGTGTCACTTGCGATAACAATGACAAATTAACTTCGTTTTCAGCCATCGTGACCGATGCCTCCGGCAACGAAATCAAAAAATTTAAAAAGGGTGATTTGAAACGAACTGAATTTTCTGCCGATGCTTTTGCCACTGACAGTTATGATCTATATTTCAGTTACACGCCGCCAACTTATCCCATCACCATGACTTACGAACTGACGCAGGAAGTAAAAGGCTCTTTGGTTAGTTTTCCCCCATTTGTACCGCAACCGGGGGTGCGCATTCAGGTGAAGCACGCCAAATATGTACTCACCGCACCCGCCGATATGGGCATGCGGTACAAGGCGGTGAATTTACCTCCGACAACAGTAGTGGAAACGAAAAACACCGATAGCACCGTCTCTCTCGTGGCTGAAGTAAATGGTCTCGCTCCTATTCCCGATGAAAGTTACAACGTGCCTGCCGTGGAATTACTGCCAACAGTGTATTTTGCTCCCGGCGATTTCAACTATTTAGGCACTTCCGGTAATTGCAGTACATGGGAAAATTTTGGCAAGTGGCAGTACGGATTGCTTGAAGGCAGAGATATCCTCCCGGACAAACTGAAAGAACACCTTCACGCATTGACCGACACTTGTACCGACAATCGCTCTAAGATTGCCTTAGTTTATAAGTTTTTGGAACAAACAACTCGCTATGTAAGCATACAGTTAGGCATCGGCGGACTGCAACCCGCTCCGGCTGCAGATGTGTATCGCACAGGTTTCGGCGATTGTAAGGGACTTACGAACTATATGTACGCAATGCTGAAAGAAGTAGGTGTGAACAGTGTGTATTGTACCATCAATATGGGTGATCGCAAGGATTTTTATCCTGATTTTGCCGATGTGGGACAGTCAAACCACGTAATACTGTGTGTACCCGAGGCGACAGACTCGCTATGGATAGAGTGTACGAACGCATCACTGCCATTAGGCTATGTGCATAGCGATATTGCCGGACATAATGCCATTGCTATAGACGCCCAAGGAGGTCACTTAGTACGCTTACCTGAGTACGCCGACACACTCAACCTGCAATCTACAAAGGTTGACGTTACACTTGCCGCCAATGGCTCGGCACAACTCGCCGTACTGCTTAATGCCGAATATAAACAATATGAAATTCTCAGTCCATTAAGCCTTGCCAATGACAAGACTCGCAAAGAATGGCTGTTAAGCGATATAAAAGTACCACATGGCATAGTAACCTCCCTGCGTGTGAAAGAACAGAAAAAGCCTTACGAAGTACCCGCTATAAACGTAGAAGCCGAAATTCAAAGTACTAAATACGCCGGCATCTCAGGTAAGCGACTGTTAGTACCGCTAAATCCGACACACCGCTCTTACAGCACCATATCTAAAGACCCGAACCGGAAAGGCAAAATGTATATACACTCCGGCTATCGTGACACTGACACCGTGACCATACACATTCCCGAAGGATATGTAATAGAAGAAATTCCTGCTGATGTACATTTAAAAGAAGAATTTGGTGAATTTGAAATGGTTACAAAGGCCGTTGATGCAAAAACTTTAGTGGTAAGCACCAATCTTACAATGCATCAAGGCACATATAGACCGGAAACATTTACCGCTCTTTACAACTTTAAAAAGATAGTTAAGCAGCAATTCAATCAAAAAATTGTCATCAAACCACAATAAACGCCTTGCGGTGACATGACATCACCACTCCCCACTCGCACCTCGGGGAGGTGCGGTCCGTACTGATACTAAAAAAGTTACATAGGCATAGAGCCTCGGCGAGGCTCTGTCTGTAAGAAACACCGTATAAGCACGAAGTGCGACATGCGGTGACAGGATATCACCCTCCCCACTCGCACCTCGGGGAGGTGCGGTCTGTCGTAATTCACGACATTTTATAGAGAAAAACAAAAAAAATCAATGAAATAACAAAAAAAATTTGCGTATTAAAAAAAATGTTCTTAAATTTGCACTCGCTTTCAGCGCAAACCCGCAAGGCCCATTCGTCTATCGGCTAGGACGCAAGATTTTCATTCTTGAAAGAGGAGTTCGATTCTCCTATGGGCTACAATTAACAAAATTAAGACAAAAATTATTTTTACAAGATAATGGCAAACCACAAGTCATCTAAGAAAAGAATTCGTCAGACAATCTCTCGTCGTCTACAAAATCGTTATTACGAAAAAACCGCACGTAACGCTGTCCGTCGTCTCCGTGCTATGACAAATCTTGAAGAAGCTAAAGCTGCTTTCGTTAAGGTTTCTGCTATGCTTGATCGTCTTGCTTCTAAAAAGACTATCTCTAAAAACAAAGCTGCCAACCTTAAGAGCAAGCTCGCTAAACACGTTAACAAACTCGCTGCTTAAGCCTGTTGTTAGCCTATATTTGTTGGCCCATTCGTCTATCGGCTAGGACGCAAGATTTTCATTCTTGAAAGAGGAGTTCGATTCTCCTATGGGCTACTTCGCCTTAATCATCATTGATTAAGGCTTTTGTTGTTTCTATACGCCACCGCATAACGCACCGCCACACACTGGCACAATCCGGAAATGTGCAGAATAAAAAAAGAGAACTCTCAAAACGAGAATCCTCTTTTCTGGACCCAGAGCCGGAACATAACCGTCTCAAACAAAGGAAAGGAAAAGTAATAAAGTAATTGATATACAACGATTTGCAGTGTTTCTCAATTTTTCTGATTTTTGACAAAATACCCCATTTTTGCCCTTGTTTTGTTAGAATTAACACCTTTTTAACACCACAGAATTAAAACTTTTTGTACCTTTGCAGACGAAAAGAAAACATCGGTAAATAAACGAGTTCTGGCAGAATCAAGAGGCAAGAACAAGAACCTCGTGGAAGCAGGAAATCCGCGATTATTGAAGAAATTAGTGAAGAATGACTCCGAATATAGCCTATATTTGGAGTATCAGATGGGGTATAATCGGGACAGCGGCACGTCCATTCGCAAGAAGGAAAGTCTGTCGCTGTATCTTTTGGCATCTCCCCGTACACCCATCCAACGACAACAAAACAAAGAGACGCTGGAACTAGCCAAGAAGATTCGTTTCGAGCGTGAGCAAGAGTTTCTGGACAACCGCGAGGGCTATCGACTGAAGAAAGAGAAAGGCATCAACTTCCTCGACTACTACCAGTCGTACATCAGCAACTACTCCAAGAAAGACATTCGCATGATTCAGATTGCCCTCAATCGTTTCCATGACTTTCTTGCGGAGTATCATCCGCTGTTGAAAGACTTCATCTGGCCCGATGCCATTACTCATGAAATGATGGTAAGGTTTGCCGAATACCTTCAGACTCGTAGTGTGGGCGAAGGGGCAAAAAGCATCTTGCAGCGATTCAAGAAAGTGGTGCGTTCTGCCGTTGACCAGGGCATCATGGCGAAAAATCCATGCAAGGGAGTTGTCTGTGTCGTTGATGACCAGGTGCTGAAGAAAGATGTGCTCTCACAAGAAGAGATTAAAAAACTCATGGATACCCACTATCAGTTTGAGAAAGAGAACGTCCGTAATGCCTTCATTTTCTGCCTCTATACAGGTATGCGTTTCTGCGACGTCAAAGACCTTCGCTATTATAATATCGACTATGCCAACAAACTCCTGCGCTTTGAACAGGACAAGACTAAAGGACACTCTGCCCGTAGTTGGGTCACCATTCCCCTCAATGATGGGCTCATCCATCTGGTCGGCAGGCCAAAAGAAGGAGAGACAAAGGAATCACTCGTTTTCAACCTCCCATCATACGAAAGCTGCTGTAAGTCCGTCAAGCGATGGGTGAAACGTGCCGGCATTGACAAGCACATCAGTTGGCACTGCGCTCGGCATTCCTTCGCTGTGAACATCCTCAACAACGGAGCCAATATCAAGACCGTTGCCAGTCTTATCGGCCATAGCGGTTTGAAGCACACCGAAAAATACACCCGTGCCGTTGACAAGCTGAAAGAGGATGCCATCAACAGTCTGCCAGCACTCAACCTGTAGCCTTATCCATTTACTGGCGAAAAGAGAAGATATATTTTTCCTTTCGCCAGCAAACATCATTGTTCTGGCGAAAGAAGAATAAGTTTAGTCCACATTGCGCATATATAGCAAATGGGCGTACTAAATGCGAGAAGGCACTGTATATTGTTGTCGGGTCGGATGCAAAACAAGGAGTTAGAAACACGAAAAGTGCTAAAAACGAGATATTATTCAACATCAACTTGGGCAGTTTAACAAATTATGTTTATCTTTGCATATGTAAATAGCTAAAATCAAAATAGATGACGAAGAAAGATTGCCAAAACAGAATCAGAGTGGTGTTGGCCGATAAACAAATCACCAACCGTTGGCTTGCCGAGCAGATGGGTGTTACCGACATGACTGTTTCACGATGGAAAACGAACAAGATACAACCATCGATGGCGCAATTCGTGGAAATCGCCCGCCTGCTCCAAGTTGACATCAAAGACCTGCTGGAAGTGGATTCCGATGCTTAGAAGAAATTTACATCGAGTATTGACACAATGGCAAAAGATCTTGCTAATGAAATGACCAATGTGAATATTCAATCAAAAAATCTCCAAGGCGAAGCATCCATCACACGGGAATCTGTTGATAATAATGCCGCAGTGCATAAGATGCTCACAGAACGAGGCATTATACCTGAATCTGAATCGGCCGAAATTGGATGATTACATAAAAAAGATGTATTCTCTCTAAAAATAGAACGGAATAAGAAAATCACGCTATATGACTAAAGACAATATTAAAGAATTGCTAAACTTGCTTGAATTTGAGCACGATGGCAACATATATACAAAAAAATATGAGAATGTTAACGAGCCACTAAAGGTTGATATTAGTGGTGACGGACATATCTTCTATAGAGAATGTGGTATTTCTATTGGTCGAGAAACGACTTGCAATCTCTTGGAACCAGAAAATCTTGTCGTGTTACATTGTGTCGATCGCCTTTTATGGAAAGGCTATAATCCTATTCATATCGAGCTAGAACCTGCATGGAAATTAGGACATACTACCAAAGGTGGCTATGCGGATGTTTGGGTCAGAACCTTTAAAAATGGTGGTTTTGATGGCTCAGACGAGGATAAGGAGTCTTTGTTGATCATTGAATGTAAGACTTGGGGACGAGAGTTTGATGGAGCATGGGCAGACACGAAAGAAGACGGAGCTCAGCTCTTTAGCTATTTCCAGCAGGAAAGAGCCACTAAATTTCTTTGCCTTTACACTGCTGATATAATAGATGGTAAAATTGAACAAGATTATCATCTTATTAATGTCCAAGATAATGAAAAGAAACTGGAAAATGAGGAAACTGCCAAAAGTTACAAGGATGCTACCAACAACAAGCAACTATACAACGTATGGCATGAAACCTACCATGATGATTATGCAACGCGAGGCCTTTTTGAGAACGAAATAGAACCCTACAGAATTGGTAAGAACAAGTACACAACAAAAGACCTGAAGTCTGTTGACAACGATACCATCCAGAAGAAGTATAATGAGTTCGCCCTGATTCTGCGCCAGCACAACGTTGGAGGGTATGAAAATGCTTTTGACAAACTGGTGAACCTCTTCCTTGCAAAAGTCGTGGATGAAACTAACAATCCAGATGACTTGAATTTCTACTGGAAAGGTTCTGCATATGATGATGATTACCGCTTGCAAGACCGCTTGCAGCGTCTTTATCGTGACGGTATGAAACGCTTTTTGAATGAGGATGTTACTTACATAGAGGATGGCGAGATTGAAAAGGCATTCCGTCGATTTAAGAATGATCCAGATGCGACAAAGAAGACCATCAAAAGCTATTTCCGTGCTCTGAAGTTCTTCTCTGACAACGACTTCTCTTTCATCAGCGTACACAATAAAAAACTTTTTGAACAGAATGCAGCCATATTATTGAAGGTGGTCAAGATGTTGCAGGATATCAAACTGAAAGGCTCTGACCAGAACCAACTACTTGGCGATTTGTTTGAAGGTTTCTTGAATAAAGGTGTCAAGCAGAGCGAAGGCCAATTCTTCACACCTATGCCCATAGTACGCTTCCTCGTTTCATCGTTGCCATTGGAAAAGATTATCCAGGACAGCGAGGACATCCCTTCTGCTATAGACTACGCTTGTGGTGCAGGTCATTTCCTGACAGAATATGCAGTACAGATAAAAGACTACGTGGAGAAGTATCGTCCCTCAATCCCATTGAATGAGTATTATTCGCACATCACAGGTATTGAGAAGGAATATCGCCTGTCTAAGGTTTCTAAAGTTTCCGCCTTTATGTATGGTCACGATGAAACTCAGATTATCTACTCTGATGCTTTGGCTCCAAATGAAGATGTCAAGGAAAGCTCATACGATGTTCTGATAGCCAATCCCCCTTATTCGGTCAAGGGCTTCTTGGAGACTCTGACAGAGAGTCAACGAAAGCATTATTCTCTCTTCAATGATGGCCTTAATATTGCCAAGAACAATGCCATAGAGATATTCTTTATCGAGCGTGCTGCCCAGTTGTTAAAGGCTGGTGGTGTTGCAGGAATTATTCTTCCTGTCTCTGTTCTAAACAAAGGTGGCATTTATGCCAAGGGGCGTGAAATAATTCTCCAAAAGTTCGACATCGTGGCTTTGGTAGAGTTTGGTAGTGGAACGTTTGGCAAGACAGGAACCAATACTGTTACGATGTTCTTACGACGCAAGGAAACGAACACACCAAATGCTGAACACTATCAGAATAGAATTGATTGCTGGTTCTGCAATTATGAAAAGTGCGAGTCTAATGATATTTACGACGACACTGACTTGTTGCAGGCATATTGTGACCACTGCGATTTCAATTGGGAAGATTATCATGCATTCCTTTCTGGCAATATGACGGAGAACTTTATGGAACATGATACCATCCAAGCCTATAAGACAGCCTTCTTTGGCAATCAACGCAACGCGATGAAGGGAGTTTGTACCCAAGCAAAGGAAATCAGGGCAAAATTCAAGAGCCGCCAAGATACTCAAGCATATAGAAGACTATCTGAGGATGAAAAGAAAAGGCAAGAAACTAAAGCTTTCTTGCAATTCGTCATTGCCATCGAGAAAGAAAAGGTATATTATTTCATATTAGCAAAAACTACGCCCAATCCTGTGGTTATCGTCAAGTCGCCCTCAGGAACCACGAACATTAAGCGATTCTTGGGTTATGAATGGAGTGACAGCAAGGGCAACGAGGGTATTAAGTATTTGAATGTTTCAACGCAAAGTACCTCTGACGATGAAGGCAATGGAGAAGATGATGACACTATGCATCAAATTGAAGGTATAAAGGGTATTCAAACGCCCTTATTCAATCCACAAGATTTGGAAGATGATTTGAAGATTAACTCCATAATACGACAAAACTTCGCGAATGGAGAAGTCTCTGTTCCTGATGAGTTGATGGATTATGTTGAAGTATATGATCTTGCAGATTTAATTGATTTCAAACGGGCAGACTTTTCAAAGGCTATCAAGACAACCCCGGTTCTATCATATCCCCAGATACAAAGCAAATACCCATTAGAAAAATTAGGCGTTGTAAGCCCATATATTTCTGAAAAGGTAGCATATTCTAGCATATCACCGTCAAGTTATGTAACGACAGCCAACATGCTGCAAAATCGTGCTGGAATAACTCCATACAACGATGTGCCCGAGGTAGGTAATGTAACAAAGTATCAAAAGGATGATATTCTGGTTTCAAACATCAGACCTTATCTAAAAAAGATATGGCTTGCCGAACACGACGGAGGGTGTTCAAATGATGTTCTTGTGTTCAGAAATGCCAAGCCATCAGATTATTTGTCAGAATACCTGTATGCAATCCTTTCATCTGACATTTTCTTCGACTACATGATGGTAGGAAAAACTGGACTAAAGATGCCTCGAGGTGACAAGAAGGTCATACCAAACTTCTTAATACCGAAGGCTCCACTTGTGGAGGTGCAAAGAAAAATCGCAGAGGAATGTCAAGAGCAAGACAACGATTATATCAATGCTTCGTCTCGTATAATTGAGATAGAAAAGGAAATCGAAGAATTGATGCGTCAATCGCAGATGAAGGCCAACAATTCCATCAGTCTCAACCGTGCTGATTTGTTTGATATATCTATTGGCCGCCGTGTCTTAAAGTCTGAGATTGTGAAAGACGGAGTATATGATGTATATAGTGCCAATGTATTTGAGCCATTTGGTAAAACTATACACTCTGTTCTTGATGATTTCTCAAAGCCATCTGTGCTTTGGGGTATAGATGGCGACTGGATGGTTAATTACCAAAAAGCTGAAAAACCGTTTAATCCAACAGACCATTGTGGCGTAATCAGAGTGCTGGATGAAACCATTGTCAATCCAAAGTATTTGGTCTATCCTCTTATGAAAGTAGGAGATGCGGAACGGTTCTCACGTTCTAATCGCGCATCAATAGAACGCGTCAAGGCTCTCTCTATCATGTTGCCAGACATTGACACACAAAATGAAGTTGCTCAGCAACTGGTAAGCATGGAGAATGAGATTGCTGAACTAAAGAGCAAAATGCAGGAATGTATAATAAAGAAGCAGGAGATTTTGGATAAATATTTGAAATAGCATATAACGACATTTTTATGGATAAGCAAGTTCTTTTAGATAAAGCGAATTCTTATATTACATGTGTGAAATCATTCTTCGATGAATATCGGGATGAGTGGGTTTATGAAAAAGAGGATAGATTAATGAATCTTCTTAATGATGTTGTTAATGATATACATGACAATGCCATTCCTTACTACTTGTATGAAAGAATTGCAAAGTTGTTGGATACTTTAGCTATAGAAGAACTGAGAATAAATCTACATAATTGTAGAAATAAACATGACCTAAATTTGTATAAACAATTAAGTGACAATATAATTGTAAATAGTTTGTTTGTTGGTAAAACATATTATTTACTAAAGGCAATTGGCTTTATCAACTCTAATGTTGTGCTTATTGGTGCAAATGGCTGTGGCAAGACTACTTTTGCAAATTCTATAAGAGAGAGTCTTGAGAAAACAGACAATGGAATTGTGATTCCCGCTCGGAAATTATTAATCTTTCCCACATATGATTTTGTTCCAACATATAAATCGGCATATGAAACCTTTATAAATCGTCAAAAAGAAGTATTAGACGATAAGCAGACATTTAATGCAAGTAAAAGCAATGATATCCCCTACGATTTAACACTAAAGTATGGTTCGGAAATGAGAATTCTTGTGTCTGCATTGTTAGGAGAAAGAATTGCACGCCGAGACGAATATTGCTCCTCAATACATACCGGAGATATTGTAGATACCAACAAATTTAAAAGTAAATTAGATGAAGTTCTTGAAATTTGGAACAACCTAATAGAGCATAGAACTTTGTTCTGTGACAATTCAGGGAATCTTAAGATAAAGTATTCAAATAATGATGAAACGAAGGAGTATCCAGCATACAAAATGAGTGACGGAGAACGTGAGATTTTTTATGTTGTAGGACGTGTACTCCTAAGCACCCCTTCCTCCCTTATTGTTGTTGATGAACCAGAACTACATCTTCATAAGGCCATTCTGAATAAACTTTGGGATACCTTGGAGCAAAAGCGAAGTGATTGCATGTTTATCTATTTAACTCATGATATAGATTTTGCTTCAATGCGAATGGCGAAAAAGTGTTGGTTAAAATCATACGCATCTGGCATCCTAGAGGATTGGGATTTAGAGCCAATCTCTGAAAATGATATTCCAGAAGCATTATTAATGAAGATATTAGGAAGCAGAAAGAAAGTCCTGTTCTGTGAAGGTAAAAAAAATAGTTTGGATTGTCAGATTTTTGAACTTCTATTCCCAGAATTCACAATAACTCCTGTCGCTTCATGTAAAGATGTCATCAATTATACAAGGGCATTTAATAAAATTGAAAGCAAATACGCCGAAGCTTATGGAATCATTGACAGAGACTTCAGAACAACGGAGCAGTTGGACAAACTGAAAACAGAAAATGTATTCTCATACAATGTAGCAGAAATTGAAAATCTGTTTCTTTTAGAGGATTTTATCAAGGGATTTGCTGAATACAAAAATGAACCTTGTGAAATATCTAAGATAAAAGACCATATTATGGAGTTGTTTAAGAGAGATGTTCAACAACAAGCATCATTCTATGTAACGCAAAAGATTAATTATTACTTTAGGGAATATCAAGTAAAGAAAGGAAAAACAATTGGCGAAGTCGAAAATGCTTTCACTTCTTTTATATCTGAAATACATATTAGAGAATGGTTTGATGAAAGAGTAAAATACTTAAACGAAATCGTCGATAATAATAATTATCCAGAAGCTATTTTAGTTTATAATAACAAGGGACTTCATTCTATTATAGAAAGGATATTCGGAATGTCTTCTTATAATAAGAAAGCTATAGAATATCTGAAAGCGTCAGGAGATGCAAGGAAACTTTTAAGGAAGGCTTTTCCTCAAATTTAGTATGTTACATAGAATATTTGATAGTATTACGAAAACAAAAGACCTTTGATATTATGGGCAAAACAGTAACAACATATTTGATAGACGGAGATCCAAAAGGGACTCAGTATGTGTTCATTAGCAATAAGATTTGCCAGATGTATGTAATTCCTCGTTCTAATCTTTCTATTCTGAATGAGCGACAGGAAATGCAGACACCTGCATTTTATATCTTATTGGGTGAGGATGAGGCAACCAAGCCAAAGGCTTACATTGGTGAGACAGAGAACTTCCGTGAGAGGGTGAAAGACCATGATAGCAAGAAAGCGTTTTGGCAAAAGGCGTTGCTGTTTATTTCAAAGGATGCTGCCATGACAAAGGCTGATGTGCAATATTTAGAGCATCGGGCCATAGCAGAAGCAAAGACATCAAACACTTTTGTGTTGAATGAGAACAAACAGACGCCTAAAACTCCTAATCTTCCAGAATACAGAAAGGATGATATGGAGGGGTTCTTTGAAGATGTGAAGTTCCTCACCTCTTTTATTGGCTGCAACATATTTGATGTGGCAAAGCCTAAGGAGGAACATCTGTTCTATACGAAGGGACGCGGCTGTAATGCCAAAGGTTTCTATGATGCCAATGGATTTACGGTTGTAAAGGGTAGCATTATCGCAAAGTCATCTGTTCCATCATTTACATGGAAAGACAAACGCGAGAAGCTTCTTTCAGAATATACGTCTGCCAATGGTGACATATTATTATTGGAATCCGACAAAACATTCTCCAGCCCCAGTACTGCTATCGACTTCTGTATTGGCAGTAGCAATAACGGTTGGCTCGTCTGGAAAGACAAAGATGGGCAGACATTGGATTCTGTGTATAGAAAGCAATTAGAATAATTAGATTGAGCGGATTAGGCTATATGGCTAAAAAGGATATAAATAAAGATGTATTTACTGAAGAAACAATGCTGAAATTAGAAATATTTCGGCAATGTTTCCGTGAATGGTACCCTGTGTTTGTTCACAACAAATTCATCTCGCACATATTTGTATATGATATGTTTGCTGGAAGTGGTAAAGATATCGCCCAACACCCAGGATCTCCAATCATACTTTTCCAAGAAGCGCGAGGTGATAAACGGCAACATTGCAAATCATTGTTGAAGAGAGGAATCCCATTCATTACATTTGGTTATAATGAATTAGATGAAGTTAAGAGGACAGAACTGGAATCTAATGTGTCGGCAGAATTTACTCTATGCAAATCACAATGTATAGAAAAGGTATGTCCTTTTCAAAATGCATTCTTTTTTGAATCACAAGATTTCTCCTCATTGATTAACAACAGAAGATTAAATCAGATATTGTCCTATGCAAAATATGCAAAATTTATTTTGCTTGATCAATATGGTTTTAAGCAAATTAATGATGATGTTTTTCTTAAATTGGTTAATTCACCGACAACAGACTTTATCTTCTTCATAGCATCTTCTTTTATTAAACGATTTAAGGATTTACCTGCTGTTACAGCCTATTTCAAAAAAAATAAAATTTCATTTGATGAAACACAACCAAAGGAATGTCATAAGGTTATAACGGATTATTTTAGGAGTTTGATTCCTGCAGATAAAAAGTATTATCTACATTCTTTTACAATTCAAAAAGGAAGCAATTACTATGGGCTAATCTTTGGTTCTGCTCATTCGCTAGGAATGGAAAAGTTTGTCAAGGTTTGTTGGAAGGAAGATAGACAAGCAGGAGAGTCAAATTGTAATCTTTATAATGATTTTGAACCTGGTACACTGTTTTACGACCCACTATATACAAATAAGAAGACACGTATAATTAAGGAAATCAAAGAAAAAATACTTAATTCTACCATCAAAGACAATATTACAGGATTGGATTATGCCTTAGAATGCGGCTGTGAGCCCAAATTGTTTGTTGAAGTAATGGATTCTATGATAAAAGAGAATAGAGTTAAGATTTTGGGCACTTACAACAAACAGGCAACAAATATTCATAAGGCAAATATATATAAAATAGAACTGAAATGAGAACAACCAAAATAGAATGGACAGAACGAACCTGGAATCCAGTCACAGGGTGTAATAAGATTTCTGAAGGATGTCGTCATTGTTATGCAGAGATGATGACAAGGCGTTTGTTTGCTATGGGTAATCCAAAGTATGCGAACAACTTCATACCCACAGAACATCCGGAAGATTTGTTGGAACCATACAACTGGAGAAAGCAATCAACTGTTTTTGTCTGCTCTATGAGCGATTTGTTCAATGAGAAAATTTCTTTTAATTTCATTGACAAGGTGTTTAACGTTATTAAAGATACTCCTCAACATACATATCAAATACTAACGAAAAGAGCGAAGCGGATGGCGGAGTATTTTGAAAGCAGAGTTATTCCACCTAACGCATGGATCGGTGTTACTGTAGAAAATAGGAATGCTATTGAACGGATTGATTCAATTAGACACCTAGATGCGAAAGTGAAATTTTTATCATGTGAGCCCCTTCTGGAAGATTTAGGGGAATTGGAACTAGATGGAATAAATTGGATTATTATTGGTGGTGAAAGTGGTGTTTCTGCTAGGCCCATGAATGAAAAATGGGTCGTAAACATAATGAACCAAGCTCATCAACTAAACATACCATTCTTTTTTAAACAATGGGGAACATGGGGATGTGATGGAATTAAACGTAATAAAAGAAAAAATGGCAAACTTATAAATGGAAAAATAGTTCAAGAATTCCCAATAGTTTATTAATGCTTATGATGACCATACAAGAAATAACAACTCGTAAGGAAGATCAGACATTTGACTGCAAGAGCATTCAAATAGACCCGAAGGCTTTGGCTGTGCCTATTGTAGCATTTGCCAATGCGGATGGTGGCGTAATAGCCATTGGAGTTTCGGATAAGACTCGGAAGATTGAGGGGGTTGACCAGCATACAGAGAAGTTGAACGAACTGCTGCGTGTGCCGTTTGATTTCTGCAATCCTTCGGTTCCAGTGACATGCTCATACCTGCCTTGCACAGATAAGGATGGGAACGAGAACCGTATCTTGTTGATGGAGGTTCCTGCCAGCTCGAGCCTGCATACCAACCAGGCAGATGAAGCCTTTATGCGTGTAGGTGATAAGAGTCGGAAACTGACCTTTGATGAGCGAGTGCAACTGATGTACGACAAAGGGGAACGCTACTACGAAGATACGGCTGTGTATGGGGCAACCATTGATGACATTGACATGGATGCTGTTGCCGACTATGCCAAATTGGTCGGCTATGGGAAAAGTCCCTTGCAATACTTGCGAGAGAACAATGGTTTTGTGAGGACCAACAAGAAGGCTGCGATTAAGCGAGAGCAGAGCGATGCTCGCATCAGCCCTGCCAAGCGTGAGCAGGCTCGACCGGAGGTCAATGGTGAAGAGGAGGTGAGCACGGCATGCATTCTTCTCTTTGGCAAGTATCCCCAGAAGTTCTTCCCCCGGGCCCGTACTCGCTTTATTAGGTATGAAGGTGTTGACGAAAAGGTGGGTGCCGAGATGAACGTCATCAAGGATGTGACTTTTGAGGGAACTATCTTGAACCAAGTCAAGAAGACGATTGAGTTTATCGAGACACAGGTTCGAGAGCATACGTTCCTGGGACAACATGCCCAGTTCGTGACGAAACGCGACTACCCTGAATTCGTCATTCAAGAGATGACTGTCAACGCTTGCTGCCATCGGGCCTACAACATCAAGGGCACGGAGATACAGATTAAAATGTTTGATGACCGGTTGGTGTTTGAGTCTCCGGGCAAACTTCCAGGACAGGTGAAGCCTAACAATATCCGGCACACCCACTTCTCTCGTAATCCCAAGATTGCAGCCTTCCTCAAAGCATATCACTTTGTCAAGGAGTTTGGCGAGGGCTTTGACCGTATCTGTCGTGAACAGGAGGCTAATGGTGCGAATGTTCCATCTTTCAGGACTGATGAGTTCATCTTGAAGATTACTGTGCCAAAGGTAGCAGAAAGCGTACAGAAGCAAACTGGAAACGTAACAGAAAACGGTGGAAAGGTAGCAGAAAAGGTAGCAGAAAATCATAGCAAGGTCACAGAAAAGTTGAGAGAAAAGGCAGCTGCATTAGGAGAGACTTTAACAGCTAATCGAATCAAGATATTAGAACTGATGATTGAAGACCCGTATATATCAAGAGCTGACTTGGCAAATAACGTCGGAATTAGCGAAACTTCGATTTATCGCAATATCGAAGCCATGCGTGGTAAGTATCTCCGTCGTGTCGGTCCCGACAAAGGTGGCTTTTGGGAAATAATACTTGAAGGATTGTAGATGGCACTAAAAATGTTTGAATGAGGAAAGGTAAACGATATAAGGCTTACAGGCATCAACTTTCACGCGAGAGGTCTGAAATGAAGAAACGCCACCTCCCTGCAATAAGGAGGCGACGAAGAAGACTTTTGTCGCGAAAGCAAGATATTGTTGAAAGAAAGCGTGTCAATGAGAAGAACTTTATTACAAAGGTTTCTCCTAGTAATTTTTCTCTTGTTGATAACACAGATGAGGTTGTTGCTTACATCAATGATTGCAGATCTTTGTTGAATAAAAAGGAAAAAGTAATAATGGATATCGAAAATGTCCAGAACCTTTCTCCAGATGCAATAGCCTTATTAGTTGCTTGTGCTAATGATGCTCATTTTTCTGGGAAATATGGTAAATTGTCAGGCAATGCTCCAAAAGAGCCAAAACTACTTAAACTCTTTGCAGAGTCAGGGTTTTATAAGTTTGTCAGTTCAAGCAAACTTATGAAGTCAGCACAAAAGCAGGACGTTAACTTACTGCACAAAGAAAGTCATTTTCAAGTACAACCAGAAATTGCAAAACAAGCATGTCTTTATGGAACGAAACATGTATTTTCAAGTACTGAGCCTTTTTCCGATTTATATGAAATGATTGTCGAAGCAATGTCTAACACGAACAACCACGCAAATAAGAAACAAGCAGGTACCACTAAGTGGTGGCTTTACACCTATAATGACCCTGATGGTAAGACGTGCTATTCATTTATAGACCTTGGGGTTGGTATTTTTGATAGTTTACCTGTAAGTAAATATAAGAAAGTGACAAATTGGATGGGAATTTCACATAATGTAGATTTGGTACAAGATTTGCTAGATGGGAAAATAAAGTCTCGGGAGATTATAGATAACAATATAAGAGGAAAAGGAATTCCTCAAATTGCTAGAAATAGTCAACAGGACGTTTTTAGAAGAGTTTATATCATCAGCAATGATGTTAAAATTAATCTCAAAACAAGAGATGCGGAAAAGCTTAAAAACAATTTTCAAGGAACGTGTTTATATTGGGAACTTATAAAAGATCAAACAAATGGATAATATTTGCATTAACATCAAAAATGACTTTTCTGATTCACCAGGTGCTAGGTATCGGAAAGATGGACCAAACTCAGGTCAACAGTTTTATGAAGAAATCCTCAAAAACAAATTTGAGGAAGCAAAGCAACGTGGTGTGAAGTTGGAAATAAACCTTGATGGGGTATGGGGTTATCCTTCTTCATTTGTTTCTGGTTCGTTCGGGAAACTATCAATAGAATACAGTGCCAATGTTGTACTTGATACGATAGTCTTTATTTCAACAGAAAGCGAGACTAGAAAGGAGAGAATTATTGAAGAAATTAAGCATCCTACGAAGAAATAGTATGAAGTATTTAATAGGCTTATTTGGTTTTCTATCTGGTTGCTTTGTTTCTGCCATGGTTATACTCCTTATACAAGGAATATGGGATTTCAATGTGAATATTGTTGACTTATTAATGCTAGTTGCAACAATAGTTCTTTCGATTGCTGTAATTTATTTAACAAAGGCCTTAAACAAAAAAGATATTGTTCGAGATCTTGTTGTGACTGATTTAAAAGAACTATCAGTTTTGTATGAACACAATTCGGAGATTTTCTCAAAGCTCCAAAAAGGAGAAATACAATTAGAAGCGGCAAGGAAAGAAGTTCGAATGATCTTTCACAAAGCAGATCTTATCATTGATTGTATAAATAAGGAAATAAAGGAATCTTTTCCTAAGTTTTTAGAGAAAATAAAGGGAGTGAATTTGCTAGAATTGACAACTACGTATTACAAATGGGTTACTGGTGGTGAGTTTTTCGACGAGAAGAAATTTCAGGTTACTACAGAATTTCTAAAAAGTCATGAGACATCACTATACAATACAACATCTTCAATTAAGCTAATAATACACAAGTTGATTAAGTTCATTTAAAGACATATTATTCATTGAGAAGCCCAACTGATTATCTTGTTCAGTTGGGCTTTTCATTGTTAGTATGTCACCAAATGGCGGAGAGCAGAGCGTTACCACCAAAGTAGATGGCAAGACACACGGCCACTTCAAAGATGCCTATGGCCCACCAGAATACTTTGTTGGAGAGCCAAATTCCCTTGTTCTCACGGACTACAGATCTGAGATGGTCGTTCTGCGCATTCCATTCCTGGCGTTGCAGAAGTCGATGATGTTCCAGCAGATGGTTCGCTTGTTGAATCAAGTCGTTTACACGTTTCTTGACTTCCTCAAAGGAGTCTGGAGTAATCTTTGCTGGTATGACCATGTTTTCAATCTGCTGCTTCAAATCGATGATATAGTCTGCTATTTCGTGCAGTTTCGAGCAACCCGTCTCGACAACTTTGCCAAGTTCGACCATGCGGTCACACATCTCCTTGGCAGAGGTGATGTGACTATCTAAATCAGAAACGGCTTGGCGCAATAGTTCTATCTTGGCATCCAGCCGTTTCTCTTCCTGATTGAACTCATGCTGATGATCAATAGAACTCAACATGTGTTCGACAGGGTTTGCAGTGTCCTCAGGCATTGGTGGTGGCACAGGAATCTCTTGGTTGATATTTATTACTGTCCGCTAAACCATAAAATGGCTCGCCCAACCTCTTGAAAGATAG
>SAMEA104315426__coassemble_351_pt1 | contig 33489 bp, 22 predicted proteins | sample SAMEA104315426__metabat2_low_PE_027 | metagenome-assembled genome bin SAMEA104315426 (sample SAMEA104315426) | gut metagenome | biome: Monkey gut; feature: monkey-associated habitat; material: faeces | place: China | collected 2013 | reverse complement strand
ACGCAAATTTCAAGGCAAGAAAATGAGTCAATGGTAACATTTTTAACTCTTACAAAGCAGTTTTTCCTTCATACAACCCCGATAGACATTATCAATAGTTGGGGCATCTCAAAGATGTATGCTACTCAAATTGTCAAGAATGTCAATGGCGAAGACTTCACCATGGCGGCACTTGTCATGCAAGTGAATGGTTCCCAATTTCAAGGCAAGGTATATATTGCTTTGGATGAAGGTTCAGACTACTATCGTATCTATGGAGGGAAGGATGGGACAGCTAAAGAATATCATCACGATATTGCTTTTGACGAACTTGGCGATGTACTTGACTCTATGATTGAAACCGGTGGGATGAGCAAAGAAGAATACCAAGTAAAGGTAAAGGACTTTGTCTGTAGCCTCTGACATTAAATCTATTTGGCGCAAAGTTAGTTTTAAACACAAGGAAACTGTCTTTATTCTAATGGTTTTTATACTAACTTTGTACCAATAATAGGATATAACGCTACATCGTGCTACAAGACGCTACAAGTAGGCTACATATTTCAATGCCTATAAAAGTTATGTAACATCTTAAAAATCGATATTGCTACATGAAGATACAACTTTCAGAGTCATATTTGACTTATAGGCATTTGAATAATAATGGTAAGATAGTGGTCATGGTGTAGTATTATCCCCCTTTCATAAGGGCAATTCATAAACATAATACAAAGGCAATGAGAAGATAAACAGAAAACAATGGCAACCGACTTGTTTAAAAGTAAGAAGCGAGTGTCGTAATGCCATAATCTCCTCAAAGATTTGAGGGGTGGAGTAGAAAATAGAGTTGATAGATTTCTTAAAATAGTTAAATCATGTAACAAAAATCATTCTTACACAGTGTTTAAGACGTTTTGTCTTGCGCCAGTTCTGCGCCATTTTTCGTGCAAAATAAGCGAAAATGCTTAAAGGTGGCGCTTGAATATCAACGAGTTACAGGAGGTGGTAGAGTGGTATAAAATCCCTCTTTCTCCGCAAAAGTCTTCCAATTTTGGAAGACTTTTTTGTTATATGTACAAACAGTATGGCGGCTTTAGGGGGCAGTAGAAATTTGAAATAATTTTTATTGAACGTTATTTTCATTCGGAGTATAATGCAGTTTTGTTAGCAGCCGTGTTCATATAATACGTCAAAGGGCTGCGTTTTTGCGCAGCCCTTTGCTTTATAGACGGCTGTATCAATTAGTTGATTTGTCTTACTAAAAGTCCCGGATAGATGTCTCCACCGCTTACTTTTTTGAAAGTAGTGGCTTCGAAGTCTGCACCGTATGCGCCTTCATCAATAGCCATATATCTGTTATCCCAGATTTTTTTGTCAACCGGCTTGATGACAGCGACTCTCTTGTATGTTATAACACCGTTTTCATCTTGAGGCTCAAGAACTTCGAATTCAGAATCAGGTGTGATACCTTCTTTCATACCTACTTGTACTTTAATGCCTCCGTCAACTTCTGTGATAGGTGCTTTGATACGAAATTGGTCGTATTTCTTCTGCAAGTCCGCTACGTTTTCGTCAATGGCTCTCTGGCACGCTTTTCTGACCATCATTTCCGGTACGTCTTCATTAATGCCGAGGAATGAAGTTGCGTTACCGTTTGATTCTACGTCACCAACGTATTTTAGTTTGAATTTACCTCTGTTTGCCTCAAATGCGGCAGCACGCGCTTGGTCCGGAGTTGATGTCCAGTAGTTTGTATAAAAGTCTGCGGCAGTCTCTTCGTCCCATACGAGCTGGTAAAGACGAGTAGTGATTTTGACTTTAAAGCCCTTATATGTTTCAGCCATAGAACCTGCCACTTCCCCTAATGCCATATATGAGTTGTCGTTAGTAACAGCTGTGGCTAAAGCACCGAGAACGCGCAGCCCTATTCCGAATGCTTGTCCTTTCTTTGCTTTATCAACGTAGTTTATTTCATTGACGAGGAGGAATGTATTGCCTATAAGTTGCTCACCAGCATCTTGAAGCATAGCAATTCCGCGAGCGGAACGCGCCGCAAGTTCTTTATCAAGTTCGCTTGCGTTATAGACTCCTCTTGCCTTGATAAGCTCCATATCGCATTGTCCGGTGAGGATATCGCGGTCGAACCAGCGGGCAACCATACGGCTTGCGATATTGTTTTTCTCAATAAAAGCGTCAATATCTTCGCCGTATTTGCCTTTTTTGTCAACAGATACTACTTTGACACTGAGGTCGTGGTCATCGTATTTGTCCGGAGTAGGAATGTCCAGGAATTGACTTTCGATTTCCGAAGCGAATTTCTGTTCCTTGTGGCAGACGAGGATAGAATATATTGAGGACCTATTGTATTTAGTCTCAACAGGTTGTTCAAGTTTTTTTGCTGAAACGGATAGTATGCAGCCTAAGGATAATATTGCTAAAAGTAACTTTTTCATAGTGTCAAGTGATTTTAATAGTCCCATACTGAAGAGTCCAAGGAGTCTGTTAGCTTGTAAGAATTGCGTAAATCTTTGCTATAAATATTGTAGCGATATACGTCGGTCATGGTAAACGGCTTTTTGTATGTGTCAACTATGAAGTCACGGCATGCCGCAGCATCACCGTATGTTTCAAGTCCGGTAGGAATGATTATTTCTCCTGCGGTGTTGACGCACCCGTAAAGTCCTTTTTTGTCTTGTACGATAGAGTAACCATTAGTGTCAAATCCTTCAACGTCGGCAAAGTTTGTGGTAAAGGATAGTGTGTTATCGGCTATTTTAAGGCAATTCCATTGGTTGTCTTTCTTTACCCACACGTATTCCTTGTTTGGGTTCATGTTTACGGCGATGCCGTCCCATTTGATATTTACGATGGCTTTGTCTTCTTTGTTTATAATACCCCAGTTGTCATTTAGGCAAACTCTTGCGTAGCCGTTTGTGAATGACGTAGCCATATCGTATTTAGGTCTGATAACGTAATTGCCTTGGCGGTCGATGTAGCCGAATTTGCTTTCGCCTTCCTTGATAGCGCAGAACAAGCCTTCACTTTCCGGTGTCAAGAATGCAAAAGTCGGTTTTACCAATTCGTTTCCGCGATGGTCAATAATGCCGAATTTGTCATTTTCATTTACGAGGTAAGCATCTTCCTTAGGAGGAAGAATGTATTTGTAGAACTTGGAAACGGTGTCACCGTTTTTGTCAACAATAAAGTTTAGCCCGGGCTTGTAAATTACTGCGTAGCCGTTAATGAACGGTGCTACTGCTTCTACTTCAACATATCCGTTGAGGAGCAATTTTTTCGATGCTATATCGTAGTAATTTAACTGCATCTTGTCGTTTTTCAGGTTTACCACTCCGATTGCTCCGTTAGAAGGAAGCATTGCAACGTCGTATTTGCCCGCAGGTAGGAGTTCTTCACCTGTAGATGAGTAAATACCTGCCATATCTTTTTCATCGTCAACGTATTCGTTGAAAGTTCCGGGTTGGATTTTGCCGTAGTTTGAAACCAATATGTAGTTGTAAGTACTCATATCAAGTTCCGTGAAATTTTTACCTTCAATGAAATAGTGTGACGGTAGTTCATAGTGAGGAGTTTCTCTCATGAGAATGGCAAGTTTCGGGGGAACGACGTCCGCAAGTGTGGCATCAGGATTTGTCTCCAACAACTTTTTGTATTTTTGAACATATTCGGAATTGGAAACGACTTTGCATGCAAGCGGGTTTGATTCAAAGTATTCGCCGTAGAAAGTTCCTATAGCCTTGTATTTTACAGGAACGATGATTTTACCTTCTGCATTATATACGCCGTACTTATTGCCGTCCTTCACCCAGCATAGTCCTGCTGAATTATAACTGCCTATAGCAGAGTATTTGCATGGTATGACGAGGTTAAAATCCGGGTCAATATAGCCGTATTTCTTATCTTTTTTTACGTAAGCCAATCCGGTCTCAAAAGAGCCGATTTCATCGTATTCAGGCTTGAGTACGTATTCTCCGGCTTTATTGATGTAACCGTATTTTGCACCGGTGACAACGCCGTCGCCATCTACTTTACCGCCTACACCTACTTTGCAGTATTCTCCTGCCCATACAGCCATTTCGGTGTATTTGATTTTAATTACTTCTTTGCCATGCTCATCGATGTAGCCCCATTTGCCACCTTTTTGCACTAATGCTCTGCCGTCTTTGAATGCGCTTGCATGTGTGTAATTGTAGTTGATGACTTTGAGTCCGTCGGAATTGACATAGCCCCATTTACCTTTTGCATTTTGATCCGGTATGAGATCCTGAGCGTTAACGGAGAAGTTAACGCTCACGAGCACCGCCATTGCAAGAAGTGCTGAATGAAAAATGTTTTTCATATACTGCTTGTATAAAATTTGTTATCGAATCCAGTTAATGTAAGTAGTAGTAGGTTGCTGACCGTTTCCGAATGCCACTCCTACAGCGCGCGCAGCTTCAATTTTTCTGCGTTCAATATCTACGGAATCATAGTATTTCTGACGTAATTCAAAGTCGCGGTCGTCCTTGATAGATGCTTTAATTTCAGCGAGGAGTTTTTGTGCGCTCGGGTATGCACGAGAGTCCGGGTCTATTTGCAATAGTAATTCAAGTGCTTTTCGCGCGGCATCAAGGTCGTGTCCGGCAGCCCAGGCTGCTTGTGCGGCAGTGAGAAGTTGCACGCCGTAGTAGTCAATGTACTCTTGGAAGATGGTGAGTGTAACTTGCTCTGCTTCAGCGTAGCCTTTGCTGCAACTTGGTATCTGAGTAGCGTGGAAAAGTGCTTCCTCATAGTTGTTCATAGCAGCGGCTCTCTTTGCTTGAGCGAGTATTTGCTGATAGTTTGCGTCAAAGTATGCTATAATCTTTGTTTTACCTGCTTCAAGGAATTTATTGAATTCGGCATTGCGAGCGGTGATGGAAGACAGTGCATTGATAAATGCTCTTTGGTCGCTTGTTCCTACCCCTCTAAGTTCAAAAGATACGGAAGAAAATACTTTCTTGGAGTTTAGGTCGCCTATGTACAGTGTAAGTGAAGTTCTAAGCACATTTTGCATAGGAGGACCCGGAACGACGTCTTGGTAGATGTGATTGAATTTTCCGGTGATGAAGAATTGTGAATAAGAATCGTCGCCTGTAACACCTGATGCAGTAACGACGTTTGTGAGTCGTGTCAGAAGATAATCTTCGGTTTGTTCCGGCACTTCTTCTCCTTGCTCTATGTGTGCGACGGTGATATGTAGTTCGCAGTCACTCTTTGCAGAAATGCTTAATGCAGCGGCTGCGGATATTGCTAATAAGAAGTTACGTATTTTCATTGTATGATAGTTTCTTAGTTATTACAACTGTGATTTACTTATTTCTCACCGAGAACGAGGTCTGCTCTGCCGAGACCTTTGGTGAGAATTTTAGATTGGATACCGAATGGTTGCTTTGCGAGGTACTTGCTGAGTGTTCTCACGAAGTAACGAGTATCCATAGCAGTGCCGTTTTCGCGGTAGAGTGGGATTCGTACTTGTTCGAAACGCATCATATTGTCGGTTGCATCAGTAAGGCTGTAGCGGTGGTTCACAGTGTTTTGTGCCATCCAGTCGTCAATGATGTCAGTCAGCATTTCGCCGTCGTATTCGTCTTCAAGTGAAAGTCCTGAACCGTTGTCAAATACTCGGATATTGACAGTCACTTCACGTCCGTTTTCAAGCAGGTCGTCAAAGTGCGCTTGGAGCTGTGATGCAAAGTTGTCAAGGCGTTCAAGTGTTGCCTCTTCAAGGAGTACGGGTACTTCAGCCGAGAAAGATTGAGGTCCTGTGCCTTGTGCTGCGGCAACTTGCTTGCCTGTGTAGGCGTCAATGCCGCGAAGAGTGTATGTTACTGATTTTTTAGGTCCGACACTGTTGATTTTCCACGCAAGTTCCACGAGTATATCAGCTTTAGCGCGGTTCAGTAACCTGTCAAGCGGAGATTCAGCAAGTGTTGCACCTGAAGTGCGGCTCACTGTCATTTCATCTTCGGCATTTGACTGATTGATGTTTCTTACGGTTGCAGCAAGGTCTTTAAGTGGGAAACCGCGGTCTGCCATAAGTTCGCCAATCTTGGTGATTACATTTACCAAGTCCATGTTTTCCTGGACGGCGGATTCGTAGTCAGGTACTTTAGTTTCCTTTCCTTGATTGTTGTAAGTGTTCATAAATCCGTTTTCGTAACACCATGTGTCGGCAGGGATTACCATAATGGTAGGTTTTTTAGCCTGTGCCGAAGTGATTACGGGAATGAGTGCCAATGCGGCTGTCGCTATGTATTTGAATATAGATTTCATAACTTAATGTGATTGAGATTAGTGAGGCGTTAAGGTTTGATAATATTGTCGTCAACAAGTCTTTGGCGAAGTGCCGCGCGGTCAACGTCAACAACTACGCTCCAGTTTTCAAGTCCGCTTGTCTTTGCAACAATGCGTGAAGTGCGGTTTTCGTTGGCAACAACGTATTTGGTGTAAGCACCGCCTGTTGCAAAGAATTGATTGAAGTAATATTCGTATTTTTCTTGTGCGTTAACTTCGAGAATTAACGGCTTTTTATTACATTCGGCGGAACCGTCGGTAATACCGTTGAAAATGATGTCTCTTACGGCATTTTTGCGTGCTTGTTCTATTGCATCTGCCTTGTTTGTCCCTTTACCCCAAGTGCGAAGCATTACCGAGCCGTCAAGTTCAGTTCCGAGGCATTCCGTCTTAAATGAGGCGTAAGCGTAGGAAGAATCTATGTTTTGTGGCTTTTTACAAGATGTGATGCTTGAAAGTGAGATTATTGCAGCTGCAATAATTATTTTCATAGAGTTTTTCATTAACGTGATTTATTAAAATTCGTAACCTATTTTTATTGAGAGGAATGAAGTGAATTTGTGCTTGAAAGTGCCTTTTGCCTTATCAAAGTCTGCATTCTTAAGATTTTGTCCGGTGTAAGATACGCCGAGAAGGAATGCGCTGCGCGCTTCACCTACTCGGATACCGATTGTAGGACGGAACATTAGTCCGTCCGGGAATGATGTACCGAGGTCAAGAGAGTAGTAAGGCACTATGTTTCTGTATTCATTAGGAATAAAGTTACCTCTGATGTCAAGGTAAAGCGGCATACCCCATCTTGCTACGTTGAAACGTGCGTTCTCCGGTCCGAAATAGTAGCGAGGTCCGAAACCTGCACCAATGCGGAAATAGTCGTTTACTCTATATCCGCCTACGAAGTCAATTTCACCGAAGCCGATATTTGTGCCGGAAAGGTTCAGAGAATATCCTCCGTTACCTTCCACTGCGAAGAAGAAACCTTGGTCAAATTTGCTATATGCCTTATGTTCGGATTGACCTCTTTCGTAAGGAATTTTTACGCCTTTACCGGATTGGTCGATTTTTCTTACTTCCACCATCTGATAGGTGTATTTTTCACCGTTGAGAGTGACGATGGTGACAGATTTGTTTTCTTTGATATTCGTTATAGTGCCTTGAATTACAGAGCCGTTATTCAAGTATATGACATCGTTTGTGTCCTGTGCATTGATGGCAAATGATGCAATAAATGCGATAATTACGCTGATAAATAAATTTTTCATAGATGTATAATTTTGAAGTGAGTTATCTAAAATCCGGAGTTAAGTCCTCTGATTACTCCTGCGGCTTGTAAGTCCTTGAGAAGTTGGTCTTTATTGACGATTACAACGTCTGACACACGGTACTCTTTCCCTGCTTTTACAACTTCACGAGAGCCTGTCACAATCTGAGCGTAAGCAGTGGCTGTGCCATTTTCTGCGAAGAAATCTTTGTAGAAATCAGCGTGTTGTGCTTCGTTAGTGGCAGAGCCAGCAAGCGGTTTTTGATTTTGTCGCATTTCTTTGCTTGCAAAACCGCGGAAAAGGACTCCATGCACCGCGCTGCGCTTGATAAGGTCTTCCTTAGGTTTTTTGTCTTTGCTGATGACAGTGACTTTAACCATGTAAGTGCCTTGAGCACCTGTCCCGGCGCCTTCAATGTCGTAGTTAAGAATTTGGTCTTTTTGCTTGGCATCAGTGCTGAAAGAAACAGTAAGAGCAATGATGAAAATGGTTATAAGCCTTAATAGTTTCATAATAATGTAGGTGTTAGTTATTTGTATGTGTCTCAATATGTTAATTCTAATACGCAAAAATATATAAAAATCTGTTAAGCACACAATTTTAACGCATTTTTTTTATGATTAACTAAAAAAATGCGCGGAAAGATTTCAAGAAGATGTTCTTTAACAGTGTTTCTGTTATTTACCGCATATTTTCCAATGTACGATGTTGTGGAGATGAGTACTCTGTCATCGTATGTCGCACAGTGGGCTTATAAGTTGTTTTCAGATGATGAACTAAAAAAAACGGCTACCCGAATCGGGCAGCCGTCAGCCTATTATGTTGCTAATTATTATTTTTCAGCATCATTGTCGCGTTGTTCGCGGCGAGGTCCGCGGTCGTTGCGGTTGTTGTCGCGACGAGGTCCGCGATTGTTGTCACGGCGAGGACCACGGTCATTGTTACGACGGTCACCACCTTCGCGCGGTTGGCGTTCACGTTCTACGTAACCTTCCGGTTTTGGTTGAAGTGCGCGCATTGACAAGCGGTATTTGCCTGATTTCTTGTCAATCTCAATAAGTTTTACTTCAACGGTGTCACCTTCTTTGATACCTGATGATTCCATATCCGGGATACGGTCCCAAGAGATTTCAGAGATGTGGAGAAGTCCGTCGCGGTTCGGCATAAATTCTACGAATGCACCGAAGTCAAGGATTGAACGAACTTTACCTGTGTAAACCTTGCCTTCTTCCGGAAGTTCCACGATTGCGTTGATGAGTTCAAGCGCTTTGTCCATTGCTTCCTTATTTGTAGCAGCAATTTCAATGTAACCGCCTTCTTCAACTTCTTCAATAGATACTGTAGCACCGCTCTGTTCCTGGATACCTTGAATAATTTTTCCGCCCGGACCGATAACAGCACCGATGAGTTCTTTAGGAATAGTCATAGTCTCAATGCGTGGTACGTGAGGCTTGTAGTCTTCACGTGGAGCAGGCATTGCTTGTTCTATAATGTCGAGGATGTGGAAACGACCTTCTTTTGCTTGGTTAAGTGCTTTTTCAAGGATTTCGTAAGAGAGTCCGTCGCACTTGATATCCATCTGTGTAGCAGTGATACCGTTGCGAGTACCTGTCACTTTGAAGTCCATATCTCCGAGGTGGTCTTCGTCACCGAGGATATCGGAGAGAATAGCGTATTTGTCGCTTTCAGTGTCTGTGATAAGACCCATAGCAATACCGCTGACAGGACGTTTCATTTTGACGCCTGCGTCAAGGAGTGCAAGTGTACCTGCACATACGGTAGCCATAGATGAAGAGCCGTTTGATTCAAGAATATCACTTACTACACGGCAAACGTACGGGAAGTTATCCGGAAGCATACGTTTGAGTGCACGGTGCGCAAGGTTTCCGTGTCCGATTTCACGACGACCTACGCCGCGTGATGCTTTTGCTTCACCGGTAGAGAATGGTGGGAAGTTATAGTGAAGTAGGAAACGTTCGCGACCTTGACATAATACTTCATCAAGAATCTTTTCGTCGAGTTTTGTTCCGAGTGTAACAGTGGAGAGTGACTGTGTTTCTCCACGAGTGAAGATAGCAGATCCGTGAGGTCCCGGAAGATAATCAGTTTCAATCCAAATAGGACGAATATCTGTGGTCTTACGTCCGTCAAGACGGATACCTTCGTCAAGGATACAACGGCGTACGGCTTCTTTTTCAACGTCGTGGTAATAACGCTTTACGAGTGGTGCTTTTTCTTCTTGTTCTTCTTCAGGAAGAGAGTCAATGTATTCTTGGCAGATAGCATCGAATGAATCTTGACGCCAATGTTTGTCTGCGCTGCCTGCTTTAGCGATAGCGTATGCTTTATCGTAGCATTTATCGTGAACGTCTTTGCGAAGTTCTTCATCGTTAACTTCGTGGCAGTATTCACGCTTAACGATACCAACTTGCTCGGCAAGTTCCATCTGTGCTTTGCACTGTTCTTTGATAGCGGCGTGTGCTGCTTTGAGTGCGTTGAGGAGGTCAGCTTCTGAAACTTCGTTCATTTCACCTTCCACCATCATGATGTTGTCGTATGTAGCACCTACCATAAGTTCCATATCTGCTTTTTCAAGCTGCTCGTAAGTAGGGTTGATGACGAATTCGCCGTCAATGCGTACTACGCGCACTTCAGAGATAGGTCCGTTAAAAGGTATGTCGCTCACAGCGATTGCAGCAGAAGCAGCAAGTCCTGCAAGTGCATCAGGCATATCAACACCGTCAGATGAGTACATTGTGATGTTGACGAATGTATCAGCGTGATAGTTCTCAGGGAACAATGGGCGGAGTACACGGTCAACAAGGCGCGCAGTCAGGATTTCATAGTCTGAAGCACGACCTTCACGTTTTAGAAAACCTCCCGGAAAACGTCCGGCAGCAGAGAATTTCTCTTTGTATTCTACTTGAAGAGGCATAAAGTCAACCCCTTCGCCTGCTTCCTTTGCAGACACAACAGTTGCCAATAGCATAGTATTGCCCATTCGCAACTCAACCGCTCCATCAGCTTGCTTTGCTAACTTTCCTGTTTCGAGGGTAATTTCTCTACCGTCGGCAAGTTTGATGGTTTTTTTAATTGGATTCATAAAGTGATTTCTTATATATTTTTCTTATGTCGATTCATAAAATCGTGCAAAATTACAAATTATTCCTCAATTAACCTATTTTCAGTCACATAATTATAGTTAAATACTTTTGAATTAATGTGTTATTTTACGAGGAATTTTTTATTTCCGATTATGTAAAGTCCGGGTGTTAGGTCTTTGATGTCGTCTTGTGTAGCATTGCGTTTGAGGCATCTGCCTTGCAGATTGTAAATGCTGTTTGCGTTGTATTGTTCAGCGGTAGAAACGTTGTTTACTCCGCAAGATTCGTTGTCGTAGTTTGCTGCGAAGATTGAATCAAGGTCTTTAAATTCGCTGCCGGAAATGTTGCTGAATCTGTTCCAATACATATCTGCATTGATGTATGATTCGATGTATTCGTATGGTACATAGAGGTTTACGCCTTTATAAACTGAGAATGAATTTTCTTGTGCAACCGGTGGCACCGGACGAGTGAGATAGATGTTTTCTATGTTGTCACAGCCGGCAAAGGCGTTTGCTTTGATTTCGTTAATGTCAATGAAGATATTTTTAAGATTTATGCAGCCTTCGAATGATGACTCTCCGAGCGATGAAGTATAGACTCTCATTGATTCAATATTCTCTGCGTTGTAAAAAGTATAAGGTAAGACGTTGCAGCACAGTAAGTTCATATCAAGATTTTTAACTGTAATACCCTTGACGGAGAATGTTTTGGAGTATGCGATAGGGTTAGCTTCCGTGTTTGCAAATTTTATGCGAGCCCAGTTACATACATCACAGATGTCTAATGCTTTGAGATTTACGCAGTTCGTGAATGCATTTTCGCCAACTTCCGCTACGTATCTGCCAAAGTTAATTGTCTCAAGGTTAGTGCAATTAGCAAATGATTCTTTGCCGATTGTAAGTACCGTGTTAGGAATTGTAAGTGATGTAATTTCAGTGGCATAATTGAATGCCATATCTCCGATAGCAGTGACGGTGTAAGATGTGTTGCCGTCAAGCACTTTGTCCGGGATGACAAGTTTGCCGGAAGCGTTTGTCTTTAGAATAGATGGTTCGTTCCCTCTTATTTCACAAGTTTTGGCTACGTTGTCAAGCACTGTGAAGTTCATACCGTCGTAAGTAAAATCCTGCGCAGAAGCGGTGACTGCGGTAAGTGCTAAAGTTATGAGTGACAATAGTTTATTCATTGTTTTACTATTTTAGTTGTTAGTGTATTCGGTCTATTGTCGCAAATTTAGTTAATTTTTATGAATTGGCAATTAAAAAGGCGGTTTTATTAATAGCTCTTTCATTTATTAACACAGAAGTAAGAGCAATACTTAGTAAGAAGATTTCTTAGTGGCAGATCGTTATTAGAAAATCGTTTTGCATCTAAATCCAAAATTCTTTCCTTAATAGTTGTACTTCCTTTAAATGTGGCTATTAAATAATTAATACCATTTTCTTTTATAACACGTATATCCGAAAATAATTGAGTTATATCATCAGGGTTGTAAACGATTGAAAAACTTGGACGTTTTGCTCCGGGGATATCTTCACGCAATACGTTTTTCGAAAGTAAGTCCTGAATATCTCTGATGGCGGTGTCCTTAGAACATTTGGCAAGTGTCGCCCAAATTTTAGACGTAATTTTTGCTTCGTATCCGTCAAGAAAAATATTTAATAAATCTTTTTGTCTTTGGCTTAGTGAAATATTTGAGACATTTTGCCAAAATATACTTTTGTTCAGTATGTTACTTATATTAGAGTTTGCTTCATCTATTGCCGGAGATAACTTTTTAGCATACCATAAGATCCATTCTGTAATATCACCGTCCCCCCGCTGCGTTTTTTCCAGAATATCGTAGTAGTGCTTTTTATCTTTATTAATTTGTGAAGAGATGTTGTAGTAACGAAATTCGCTTTTGTCTGTGCGTGCAAGTATTATGTCTGATAATATTCGCGCAAGTCGTCCGTTTCCGTCTTCAAAGGGGTGGATACTTACAAACCATAGGTGGGCTATGGCTGAGCGTATAATAGAGTTAGTATTTTCAGTGGAATTAAACCAATCTAAAAATAGCGTCATTTCTTCTTCTACACGTTCCGGCGCAGGTGCAATATAGTGAATTTTTTCTCGTCCGAAAATACCGGAAATGATATGTTCTTCATGTGTCCTGTATTTGCCTACTTCTATTTGTGAGCCTTCACTGAATCCTGTCGGAAAAAAAGCGGCTTGCCATGCACAGAGTTTTTCTTTTGTCAGTTTTTGCTCGTAGTGATTTATGGCATCAAGCATAACAGTTACTACGGAATCTATGTAATGGGAGGGTGATGTGTATTTTACATTTTCAATGCCGAGTTTGCGTGCTATTGATGAGCGAACTTCATCGGCATTAAGTTTTATTCCTTCAATCTCCAAGGAATAAATTACATCAAAAGCTAAGTTCGTAGCCATTGCTTTCAGTTTACTGTCAAAACCGAGCATAGATAGTCTGCCATAAAGCAAACCTTGCTTCATATTTACTTCTTCAAGAACGGCTGAAAGTATCCCGTCATTCCAGTGGAATTTAGTCCAATTATCTCTTTCGTGTATATACATACTATAATATCTGTGCAACGTTATGATTGATGAAATGTCGCATATTTTGCGACAAAAATAGCAATATAATGTCGCAAATGCAAATTTTGTGGCATTAAAAAAAGAGGTGGCACAAGTATTCGTGTCACCTCTGTATTGATGTGTTATGACGTTTTATTTGATGATTCCGTCTCTGCGGAGAAGTGCGTCAATAGTCGGGTCTTGACCGCGGAATCGGCGATAAAGTACAGCAGGGTTCTCTGTACCGCCGCGACGAAGAATGTTGTCACGGAATGAAGTAGCAGTGGCGTGGTCAAAGATGCCGTTTTTCTTGAAGAGAGAGAATGCATCTGCATCAAGAACTTCAGCCCATTTGTAGCTGTAATATCCTGCAGCATAACCACCTGAGAAGATGTGGTTAAATTGCGGTGAGAACATAGTGCCTTCTACCGGAGCGAAGAGTGCAACTTTAGCATACGCATCGCGTTCGAATTTTTCTGCATCGCCGGTAAAAGGTTCAGTAAGACTGTGCCATTTCATATCGGTGAGTCCGAACATAAGCTGGCGTGCGCAAGAGTATGCTGCTCCGTAACGGCTTGAAGCAACGAGTTTATCAACCATTTCCTGTGGAATTTTTTCACCTGTCTTGTAGTGGACGGCAAAACTGTCAAGGAATTCTTTTTCAGTGAGATAGTTTTCGTTAAACTGTGACGGAAGTTCCACAAAGTCGCGATAAACGGCTGTTCCTGAGAGAGAACGATAGTGGCACTGAGTGAGAAGTCCGTGAAGAGCGTGTCCGAATTCGTGGAGGAATGTTTCCACTTCGTAAGGAGTGAGAAGTGAAGGCTTGTCAGCAGTAGGCTTAGTGAAGTTCATTACGATGGATACGAGAGGGCGGTGGTCAACACCGTCTTTATCAACATATTGGTCGCTGAATCCTGTCATCCAGGCACCTGCACGTTTAGTAGCACGCGGGAAGAAGTCAGTGTAAATAATACCTACGAAGTTACCGTCATTGTCAGTCACTTCAAAAGCTTTCACGTCAGGGTGATAAACTTCGATGTCCGGGTTATAAGTAAAGTTAATGCCGTAAAGTCTTGTGGCGAGTCCGAAAACGCCTTTGATAACGTTGTCAAGTTCAAAGTAAGGGCGCATTTCTTCTTCATCGTAAGCGTATTTGGCATTTTTGAGTTTATTGCTGTAATAGCTGTAGTCCCAAGGATTGATAGTTACGCTATGACCTTCAAGTTCTGATGCAAACTTTTCGAGTTCTGCAATTTCAGCTTTAGCGGCAGGCATATATGCGTCGCAAAGTTGGTTAAGCAAGTTCATAACGTTTTCCGGAGTCTGTGCCATAGTCTTCTTAAGAGAGTGGCGTGAATAGCAGTCAGAGCCGAGAAGATTGGCAACTTCTCTGCGGGCATCAACAATGCGAGTCAGTACGGGGATATTGTTGAATTCACCTGCCATATTGCGACCGGAGTAAAGACGATAGAACTTTTCACGCAAGTCTTGGCGAGTAGATGATTTCATGAACTGGAGATACACCGGCTGGTCAAGAGTGAAAAGGTATTCACCTTCACGTCCTTCTTCTTTAGCAGCGAGAGCAGCAGCCTCAACAGCGCTTTCAGGAAGTCCGTCGAGGTCTTCCGCTTTAAGCCAAATCTTATAAGTATTGAGTTCCTTAAGCACATTTTGCCCGAATACGTTTGTCAGGCTTGAAAGTTCTGCATTAAGTTTACGGTAAGTTTCGCGGTCTTCGCCTTGGAGGTTAGCACCTGAGAGGGCAAAAGAGTCATAAGTGTTTTGCAAGAGCGTTTGTTGCTCCTGATTGAGGTTGAGTTTATCGCGATTATCGTAAACAGTCTTGACGCGTTGCCAAAGTTTTTCGTTGAGAACGATAGAAGTGCCGTACTCTGAAAGTTTCGGGCTTACGTTCGTCATAATCTGCATCATTTCATCGTCGCAGAGGGCGGAAGAAAGCGGTCCGAATACGTTGAGGACTCTGTTGAGGTCTTCACCGCAGTTTTCAAGAGCTTCAATAGTGTTTTCGAACGTAGGAGCTTCCGGGTTATTACTGATAGCCTCGATTTCTTTGTATCCGAGTTCAATACCTTTGTCAATGGCTTCTTCGTAGCAAGAATTGTTAATACTCTTGAATGGAATAGTGCCGTGAGGAGTGTTGAACGGCTGAAAAAACGGATTAGTAGCATTAGCCATAATTGTAGCCGTAGATGCGATAGCAATTAAAGTTTTACGCATATAGTTTTAAGTGTTAGTAAAAAATTATTGTTCAGGAGAAGGACCGATAGGTTCTTGTTCTTCAACTTTTTTCTCGGAAAGAATAACGTCAAGCTGGTAATAAACGCTTGTCTCGTTGCCGTCTTTGTCGAGAACGTGGATTTCTTTAATGCGGAGTTTGTACTCGTATCCTTCCTTGTAAGTAAAACCGAGAATTTCGCCTTGCTGGAGGTAAAGTTTTTGTCCTGTCTCGTCAACAGTAATGTCCATACACGTTTTGGCATTAGAACCTTGACCTACCTTGATAAGTTTGCTGCCTACAGTGACAGTAATAGGTCGCGATTCCTTTTTGTCATCGCTGTTACAAGACGCAAATGCGAGAACTGCAATTAGCATCAATACTAATGTTTTGAGATGTCTGATCATTTGTGTTTTTGTTTATTGATTATTTATTATTATTTGACAAGTTTAAGTCTGTTTAGTTTAGTCAGTGACTGATTATATTGGTACACAAGGTCCTGATAATCGCTTTTTGCTTCAATGAAGTAATTTAATTCCTGAATGTAAGTGAAGAGATTAATTTCACCGCCTTCAAGTGCCTTTTTGAGGAGATACAGATGTGAGTTATCGCTGATGATTGAAGCATAATCGTTAACTTCTTCGTAAAGTGTCTTAGCCTCGCTTCGTAAAGCGCGCATTTGTGAGAGAGCTTTTATTTTTTCAGAAATCAAAGTTGTCTCGTAAGCTGCTTTTTCCGAAATTGCACTTGCCTTTTTATGACGTCCGGAGAAGAATGGGAGCGACATAGAGAAAGATATACCGTTAAAGTTTGTGCCTTCTTCTCTTTCGAATTCGTATCCGAGTGAAAATCCGGGAAGACCTTGCATTTTGGCAACGGAAATATTACGGTCTGCTACTGTAGTCATTGCTTCGTAGTAAGCGATGTTCGGGTCATTCTGATTGATAAGATTTTCGTACTCGCTTTCGCTCAAGATTGCATCGGCAGGGTAATCGTTGATGTTATCAAGCATGGCAACAGCGTCTTTATCCGTGGTGAGGCTTGCAATTTCGGCACGGATATTTTCGCAGCGGAGTTTACACTCGTTAGCTTGTTTAGCCACCTTGATACGTTCTATTTTGATCTTATTGAGGTCCAGAACGGAAACTTCACCTTTGCTGTATGCTTCTGAATACTTAGTCTGCAGACTGTCCATATTTTCTTTGACGCAAGCAAAGTACGAATAGTTGCATTTGGCAGCTATAAAATCTATCATTAGGAGTTTCACTTCAAGTGTCTTGTCAAGGACTGATGCGGTGTAAAGTTCGCTAAGTGCCGCCTTGGTAGCGTTAATGCTTTTACTGCGCGCACTGTAAAGCCCCGGCCAGTCAAAACTCTGTGATATGCCGAATCCCATTTTGTTGTTTCCATCGTGTCCCCACAAGTGTCTTGCGGATATTTCCGGGTCGGCGAGATTGTTTTCAGATGCGAGTGATTCTATTGTCGCATTATTGTCTTGTGCGAGTGCGGCAATATCCGGGTTTGAGTTGACGATACGTGAAAGTACTTCGTCAAAAGTTTGTGCTGATGCTGAAAGAGCTATAATGCAAGTCAGCAAGGTATATATTTTTTTCATTTTGTCGGTTCCTCTTCTTTACGTGTTGTGAGATAATAGATGACAGGTACTACGAAAATATTCAGCACTGTGGCTGTGATAAGTCCGCCGAGGATTACTACTGCCAGCGGTGACTGTATTTCATTTCCGGCTTCACCTCCGCGGAGTGCGAGAGGGATAAGTGCGAGAGCGGAAGTAAGTGCTGTCATTATGATAGGGTTAAGACGGTCAATAGAACCGTGGATAATTCTTTTCATCAATGGTTCACCTTCGGCTTTGAGTTGGTTGTAGTGAGAAATGAGAAGCATACCGTTTCTCGTGGTGATACCCAAGAGTGAAATAAATCCGATAATCGCCGGGATATTCAGCTCTGCTCCGGTAAACACGAGGATTAGCACGCCGCCTATCATAGCCAGTGGCATATTGATGAGAATAATTAATGACTGCTTCACACACTTAAATTCCTGATAAAGAAGCATAAACACTATTAGAAGTGAGATGATTGAGGTCATGGCGAGAGTGCGAGATGCAGCCGCTTCACTTTCGAATTGTCCTCCGTAAGTGACATAGTAGTTCTCCGGGAGTTTAACGTTTTCGTCAACTAACTTTTGAATTTGATTTACGGCACCTCTAAGGTCATTACCTTCAATGTTTGCGGAGATGACAATTCTTCGGCTGACGTTTTCTCGGTTTATAGTGTTAGGTCCCGTAGTGGAAACCACGTCGGCAATATAGCTCAAAGGAATTTTACCTCTATTGCTGTCAATCATCAGATTTTCAAGTTGGTCCATAGTGCTTCTGTCGTCTTTGGCAAGTTGCACTGTGATGTCAAACGGGAGACCGGATTCGTAAACCTGTGACACTACTTTTCCTGCGAGCATTACGTCAATGAACTGAGTGAATTGATTCATCGTAATGCCGTATTTTGCAAGCATTTCACGGCGAGGAATAATATCAATCTGCGGACGTCCTATTTGCTGCTCGATGTTAACGTCAACAATGCCGTCAACTTTCATCATTTGAGATTTTATCCGGTTACCATAGCTGTAAAGTTTGCTAAGGTCGTCGCCGAAAAGTTTTACGGCTATTTGTGCTTCAGTCCCGGACAGCATAGCATCAATACGGTGTGAAATAGGTTGTCCTATTTCAATATTAGCACCGGGGATAGTGCTGAGTTTTGAACGGAGCTCTTTTACCACTTCTCCACGGCTGCGACCTTTATCCAGGACGTAAGGTGCTTCAATTTCCGATACGTTTACTCCGAGAGCGTGTTCGTCAAGTTCCGCACGGCCGGTTTTGCGAGCCACAGTGCGCACTTCAGGTACTGAAAGTATCATTTCCTCCGCAAGTCGTCCAACCTTGTCGCTTTCTTCAAGTGATATGCCCGGAAGTGTGCTGACGTTGATGGTGAAAGAGCCTTCGTTGAATGACGGTAAGAAGCTGCGACCGAGTGTAAACATCAGTCCTAATGAGATGATGAAGAGTCCTGCGATAGAGTATAGAACCGTCTTATGGTGAGCAAAACTCCAATCAAGACCTTTGCGGTAACCGGCTTTTAACTTTGTCACTATCCATGAGTCCTTTACGCTTACTTCTTCTGACGTCTTGCCGTTAAGAAGGTAAGAGCAGAGGACAGGGGTAAGTGTCAATGCCACTATTGTTGATGCTATGAGGGCTACTATGAATGATATTCCCAGTGGAATCAACATTCTGCCTTCAATTCCGGTCAGGAAGAATAGCGGTAAGAAACTTGCTATGATTATCAACGATGAGTTGAAAATAGGCATACGAACTTCCGTAGATGCGTGGAATACAACATCAAGCACTGAAAGTCTTTCGCCCGGAGCAAGTTTGCGGTTTTCACGAAGCCTCCTATATACGTTTTCCACGTCAACTATGGCATCGTCAACGAGTGAACCGATGGCGATTGCAATACCGCCGAGCGACATTGTGTTGATATTAAATCCAAGTGCGTGAAGCACGAGTACCGAGATGAGGATTGACATCGGAAGTGCTATCACTGAGATGATAGTGGTGCGTACATTCATCAGGAAGAAGAAGAGTACGAGCACTACGAAGAAGGCACCTTCAAGGAGTGATTCCTGCAAGTTTGATATAGAATTGTCGATAAATGTACTCTGACGGAAAATGTCTGTAGAGATATGAACGTCAGAAGGCAGATTCTTTGCGGTCTCATGAAGTGTCTCTTCAATTTTCTCGGTAAGTCCGATAGTTCCCACTGCCGGTTGCTTAGTAACGGTTACAAGCACTGCCGGCTTACCTTTTTCCGAAGCAAGACCGAGTCGCGGTGACTTGTCTCCGATAGTTATTTCCGCAACGTCGCGCAGGAGTACAGTTCCGTTTTCATCACTACGGATTACAGACAGTCCTATATCTTCAAGTGACGATGTGTTAACGTCACCTTTGACGAGGTATTCGTTGCCATATTCGTAAAGTACGCCTCCGGCAGCATTTGCGTTAATACCTTCAGTGGCATCAAGAATTTCTTGGAGCGTGATGCCGTAATGTTTCATTTTTTGTGGTGACACGTGTATCTGATATTCTCTCACATCACCACCGATTACCGCTACTTGTGATACTCCTCCGAGTGACAACAGTCGAGGGCGTATTACTCTGTCTGCCATTGTTCGCAAGTCAAGCATTGAAGTAGTGTCAGACGTAAGACCGATAATCATTATTTCTCCGAGGATTGATGATTGCGGTCCGAGTACGGGGGCTTTAACATTCGGCGGCAGTGTTTCCGCCACCGTTGAAAGTTTTTCGGAAACGATCTGTCGTGCCGTGTAAATATCCGTTCCCCAGTCGAATTCTACTGCTACTACCGAGAAGCCTGTTGCTGAAGAAGAACGAACTCGGCGTACGCCGGTAGCTCCGTTCACAGATGTTTCCACAGGGAAAGTTACGAGTTTTTCCACTTCTTCCGGGGCAAGTCCCGGTGCTTCTGTCATAACTACCACCGTAGGGGCGTTGAGATCCGGGAAAATATCAATTTCCGTTTTGAACAGCACCACGATGCCTGAAATCAGCAACAGCACTGAAAGGATAAGTACAGGTAGCCTGTTGCCTAATGAGAAATGTATTATTTTGTTTAGCATAGCCTTATCTCCTATTGTTTAATTAGTGTGTATGGCTATGTCCTTCAGGTACGACTCCGCTTGTCTCGGCAAGTTTTACGAATGTCATACCTTTTGTTACTACTGCGTCTCCGCTCTTGATTCCGCTGAGGATTTCCACGCGTGTACCATCGTTGCCGCCTAATGTGACAGGGCACTTTTTGTAGCAGTCTTCGTCAAGACGAACATAAACAAAGTTAAGCCCCTGCTGTTCTGAGACGGCAGATAGAGGGACGGATATTACGTCGCTACGTTTTGCTCCTAACAGGTAAATTTCTGCGTATGAGCCGGGAACTACTTTTCCGTTGTTTTCAAAACTGAAATATACAGGTATATAGCCTTCTTCATTGTCTGCTACTGCACCGCCTGATGAGAGAAGTTTGCCGTTAAGGTCTTTGAGGCTTACGACTTCTTTAGTGTATGCGGCACGGAAGTTTGCGCTTGACACTGTAGGAAGAAAATTGTAATATTTTTCAGGCAGGTCTCCGCGAAGTGTGAGGTTGCTGTTTCCGGAAACAACGGCAATCGGCTGTCCTACGCTGACATATTCGCCTTGGCGCACGAGCAGGCGCGTGATAATTCCTGCATTGCTGACGGTGGCACTACCTCCGGCAGGAGAACCGGAATATGCTGCTTTTGCTTCATCGTAAGCACGTTTTGCCGCATTGTAATCTTTGGTGGAAACGATGCCTTCCTTGTGTAGCGGTGTTACACGGTCCAACTCGCGTTTTGCTGCATCAAGTGCTGCGCGGGAAGCTGCATTGGCGTCACCTCCGCTGATACCTTTTGCGGAAATAGTGGCAATGGTCATTCCTGCGGATACTTTTTTACCTTCAGTGATGTTTGATGTGAAATGAACAATGCCGGCAGCGGTAGCGGATACTACTGAGCGTGAAGTGGTGGAAGATTCAATCTGTCCGCTTACTTTTACCACCTCTGCAAATTCCCCTGCCACTATTGTGTCAACACCCACGCCGAATTCTTCAGCTTGATGTTCATCAAGGGTGATTTCTTCACTGCTATGTTCGTGGTCACCGTGTTCATGTTCACTATGCTCATGTTCGCCGTGTTCGTGTCCGTGATGGTGATGGTGTCCGAGTCCGTCTTGTTCTGCGGTGTGTGTGCATGAAGGTGTAATAAGTAAAGTTAAGAGTATGCTTAACGTATATATAAATTTTTTCATATATTCTTTGATATTATTTTGTAAATTGATTTTAATTGTCTTTTATCTGCCCACTTTCGTTTTGCGTACGGTTTATGTTACGCAATAAAATAGGGCGGACCTCTACGGGTTACAATTGGTGATTCAATACTGTTATATATCAAAGGCGTTTCTATCCACACACATTCTCTGCTCGTCATGTCAGTGGCAAGGAGTGTCATCGGAGGATAGGAAATCTGCATATCCACAAGCAGAATTACAGTTTGTGGTAAAAGAATTTTCAGATGTTCTATTACTGCGGGACGAGTCTCGTCAAGGTGCATAGAGCAAGACGCATCGTCTTTTTTGTCAGAGCCGTGGCACCCGTTGTCATGATGGTGATGACATGCAGTGTCAAAATGTCCGTGTGAATCAAGTTTTATCTGACCGGCTACTGACAGCGTTATATATATATTTCCGTAACGGTCATGGTGATGAAACTGCACAATGGCGCATATCACTATGGTCAGTGATACAAGAACTGATAATATTACGGAAAATATTTTTTTCATTTCTTGCTACGTCAGTAAGTTTCCTACTGTATTGACTATAAATGCACATATCCACGCCAGCATAGTGGAGCATACGGCTTGAGTAAGCGCCCATTTCCAACTTGTCTCTTTAGCTATCGTGGATACGGCGGAAACGCACGGCACATACAGGAGAATAAATATCATGTATGCCAATGCTGTTGCTGCAGTGATGTTAAGGCTTGCCGCTATGGCATTAGTGTCTGCATCTGCAGAGCCTTTACAAAGCACGCCTAATGAGCTTACCACTAATTCCTTTGCACCTGCACCGGATACTAATCCCACGCTCATCTTCCAATTAAATCCGAGTGGCTTCATTACGGGTTCTACGAATTTGCCAATCTTTCCGATATAAGAATTTTCCTGTTGTTCTGCCACCGTCATATCTTCCGTGCTGCGAGGAAAGTATCCCAATGCCCAGATAACAAGAGATGCTGCAAAGACAAGTCCACAGAGTTTTTTCAAGTAGCCCAACACTTTGCTCCATGTGTGACTTGCGATAAGTTTTACTCCCGGCATACGGTAAGGCGGAAGTTCTATTACAAATGGAATATTGTCGTTCTTAAAAATGGTCTTGGATAATATCCTTGCGATGAAGCACGCCATCAAAATTCCGAATATATATATGCAGAACAGTACAAATCCTGCATGGGTCTTGAAGAATGTGCCTATGAGCATCAAGTAGATTGGCAACCTTGCGGTACAGGACATAAACGGTGTGATAAGGATTGTGATAAACCTGTTTCTGCGGTCCTCAATGGTTCGCGTAGCCATTACTGCAGGTACTGTGCAGCCGAATCCCATCAGCATAGGTATGAAAGAACGCCCGTGCAACCCTAATTTGTGCATCAGTTTATCCATCATAAATGCTGCTCTCGCCATATATCCGGAGTCTTCCATAAGTGATATGAAAAAGTACAGGATAAGTATGTTTGGTACGAATGACAATACGCTGCCTACACCGCCGAGTACGCCATCGAGAAGTAAATCCCGCAGAATACCGGGATTCATATTAGTTGCAAGCTGTTCGGAACACCATGTGACAAGTGAATCAAGCCAATTTTGCGGGTACGCTCCGATAATAAATGTGGCTTCGAACATGATGAACATAAAGAGCAGGAATATAGGATATCCCCAAATTTTATGTGTCACCAAGTCGTCGATTTTCTGAGTGGTGTCTTTTTTCTTTTCCGGATTTCTGACGAAAACTTCTTTAAGCGCACCGTTGATGAATGCGTATTTAGCCTCGGTTATGGCAGTAGCGCTGTCCAAGTCCGTCTTTTCAAGGATTACTTCAGTCCAGTGGTCGCGGAGTTTGAAGAGTTCGTTGCTATTCTCAATGTTTTCAGCAACAAACGCATTAGCCTCCTTATCCTTTTCAAGTAGTTTTATGGCGAGATAACGTGTAGAAAACTCGGCACGTACTTTTTTATTTTGTTTCAGTGGAACTTGTATTTCCTGAATGGCTTTTTCTATCAGGTTCCCGTGATTGACGTGAATGTGGTGATAAATCTGGTGAATACTGATATTAGGCTTTTCGGGACAGTTTGCACACTTTTCGGAAGTGCAGTCAGAATTTATGCCGTGACTGCCTTTCAGGGTGCCTTTATGCCAGTTTTTAAGTTCTTGGAGTATAATAGGGTTGAGGTCTTCACCGTTGTCCGTATAGTCGCCGCGTTCATAAATGAGAATGGCGAGTCTGAGCAGATGCTCCATGCCGAGTCCCTTTTTTCCGATAGTCGGAATCATAGGGATACCGAGAAGTTTACTGAGCTGAATATAGTCCAGAGTGTCGCCGGAGCGCTCAAGGTCATCGTACATATTCAGTGCGCACACCATACGCACGTTCATATCGATTAATTGCGTGGTGAGGTACAAGTTTCGCTCAAGATTATTAGAGTCAAGCACATTCAGTACGATATCAGGGTGCTTGTCAATAAGATAACGTCTTACGTATTTTTCTTCAGGTGAATAAGCCGAAAGCGAGTATGTGCCGGGTAAATCAACAAGTGTGAAAGTGTAGCCTTCAAAGGTCATTTCACGTTCTTTGGCGTCAACGGTGACACCACTGTAGTTTCCAACACGCTCATTAGCACCTGAAAGTGCATTATAGATAGATGTTTTGCCGCAGTTAGGATTGCCGACAAAAGCTACTGTAATATGTTTTTCCTTTCTTGCCGCCAACTCCTGCATTTCTTCAATGGAAAGGTGTCGTTGTTCAACAATAGGATTATTATTTTCAGAACTTGTTACTGCTTCGTTTTCGCCAACTATTTCAATTTTTTCAGCATCGTGGCGGTTTAGCGCAATTTCGGCTCCAAGTATGTCGTACACAATAGGGTCCTTGAAAGGCGCATTTCTTACCACAGTGACAGTTTTCCCTTTTATAAGTCCGAGTTCAATAATTCTTTTACGGAAACTGCCTTGTCCTGATACTTTTACTATTACGCCCTTTTCGCCTGTTTGCAAATCTGATAGCCTCATAAAATACTCCTTGTTTCGTTTCCGCTGCAAAGTTACAAATAAATTATGACAGGCTATTAATATATCTCACCTAAATGTATTATAGGTTGCTGCATAATAAATGTTAAATAAACACTGTGTGCACCACCAAAAGATAGTCGCATATTGTAAATTCGCACTTCGGGTATGTGCTGTCAGTGTATCTGCTGAAGTTGTTCATCAACAAAAATAATATTAATAAAAGTGCATCATCAGAGAAAGTCGGATGGCAATAATTAAAAGTAGCCTACTAAAGTGAAACCTTTATACGCCGGACTTAAGGAAGGGACAACTGATAGAGTCATATCAGATTTTGAAGTTGCCCTTTCTTTAGCCACTCTTCGTGCAGGATTTCCAAGCCAAAGCCCCGTAAATTCATTCACCGGATCAACAAGGAAGCAAAGTATTCCACCCAAGACGGGAGAACCGAACAACTGAAAGTCATTGTCAACAAGCCAACGTTTGACGTGATAAAATCCTTCTCCTATACAACAGCCTGCAATGGGAGTTACAAATATATCTTGTATTGACGGTCGTTCCATAAATGCCTCTATACCAAACTCCCAGCCCAACAGTAGAAACTATTGAACCGTAAAGCGCTGATCTCCAAAAATTAAAACCACAAGAACGTGCTGCCATAAAATATGTTGCTCCTGCGTATGGGTGCAGAATATAGTTAAAATAAAATTTGTCATGATCCCATTCAAGACCTTTTTTTATCACATGGTTATACCACCGCTTGAATAATGGGACGTCCTGTAATTCCGCTCTGTTCCATGAAGTTGCATCTTCCGGCAGACATTCCAATACAAACAGTGTCCCTACAAAAGCACTGCTCAATGTAGCAGTATTAATCCACAGTCTGTGCCAATCGTAAGAATTACCCGTCATAGAGTATGGCAATGCGTATGGAGAAACAGGTATTGCCTTTATAATGCCGACAGTATCTGCAAAAGTCTCGGAAACAGGGACATTGACTTCACACTCGGTATCAATCCTGCAAGTATCAACAGGTGTATACGCACTAATTGAAATTGGTGAAATCAACATAGCTGCTACTATTATTAAGAACCGCGTTATCATAGTTTTTACTTTCATCTTTTTTATATACATTTTCTGCAATTATATTCTACTTATTTATCTTTTTGATTGCAAAATTGCAGAAAAATAGACAAATGCCGGTGTCCTAAATATCCTCCATAAAGTAATATTTTTCTCACATCTGCACTTATGAAGAATTATAGAACTACAATCAAGGAATTTAGAATACTTATATTGCAGTTCAAACTGCTATTTTTGCAATTAAAACATACAAACATTTATAATAGTTTATGAAGAATACGGAACATGTTCGTCAGATTGACTTTAACCGGATTAAAAGCAATAAAGATGTAGATTACATGGACGATGGAATTGCTTTTCACACAGACATCAGAGAGCTACCAATAGAAAACGGTTCAATGCAGGTAAATATGGTCACAATAGTTACTTGCATCAGTGGAAAATTACAAGTTGAATTGAACGCAATACCATATACCATCCGTCAATATGAAATTTTAGTGTGTCTTCCGAATTCCATTATTGACAACTGTATGTTAAGTCCGGATTTCAGAGGGTCAGTATTCTGTTTATCACAAAGAGGCATATTGGAACAAATCTCGGAAAATGAAATATGGGATAAAGTTTTTCAATTTGCGGAAAATCCTATAGTGCAAGTCAGTGAGGAGAACCTTAATATGTTTAAACTTTACGGTTCTATGCTTAAGGAAAAGGTCAAGATGAAGCATACTCCATATTACAAAGAAATTATAGTTTCAATAGTTAAAGCCTCATTGTACGAATTATTGGCAAATGTAAAGAATAAAACGGTTACTTATGGTAAAGGACTGACAAAACAACGAGAAGTGCTGTTTAAACGATTTATAGAATTAATTCACACTACACGGATTAAGCCGCGAAATGTGTCATGGTATGCGGAACAATTATGCGTGACTCCAAAATATCTCTCCACTGTCAGTAAAAGAATTAGTGGTAAAACAGCATTTGATTGGATTAACGAATATGTCTTGATTGATATACGATATTGGCTGAAAAACACTAATAAGACTATTAAAGAGATTGCGGATATACTTGAATTTCCGAACATATCTTTCTTCGGAAAATACTGCCGCGCACATTTCGGAATGTCGCCGACAGAATTTAGAAAACAGCTGCGTGATATTCCGAATTAAAGTAGCACTCAATAAAAACTATGGAAAATTTCTACAGTCCCTATGACACGCAGAATATCGGAGTACGCATCTTGTATGCCAACTTCTTGAAAGCAAACAAAGTTGTCTTTTTACTCACTGTGCTGTGTCTTTTTTAATGAAAGAGCTGTGGAATCTATGCTCCCTACTTGCTAATCCCAAAAAATAGTATGAATATTAGGATTATAAGAGGATGTACCAAATGCTTTATTTTGATACACCCTCATTTATGAAAACTTTTTTTATTATATTTCTACTGAGCAGGATTATATTGTAAATCGTGACAGAAACAAGCGGGGTTGCACCGATATTGGTACAGCCCCACATTATTGTGTTCAAGACGTTAGTAAACGATTACTTTTTTGCTGTTTACTATGTACATACCTTGTGGAAGTGAAACGAAATTTTCTGTATCAACTTTAACTCGCATTACTGCGATACCTGGCAAGTTGTAAATAGTAAATACTTGAGGTGTTGTTGTACTGATGATTAATCCGCCTTGTGTACCGCTTACTGTGAATGTGTCATCTGTGCCAATTTCCTCAACTTCAGATGGTTTATTATCATCGTCAATTACGATGTTTCGCAATGATATTGAAGCATTTACATTGTTGCCTAATGTCAGGCGCAGACGGTTTCCTGCATATCCCCAGCCGTATTCATTACGTTTGCCGGAAATATCAAGTTTTACTTCTTTCCACTCGGAAGTGGCAGGCATCTTGTCGTAGAAATAAGTTGAGCGAGCGCCTGTCTCAGGGTACATAAAGAATACTTCAAGCGGACTGATATCTACATTTGATTTGTAATCAAAACGTAAATATGTAGCATCGGCATTGAGGTTCTTGTCAAGTGGTACCGTGATAGTGTAAGGGTTGCTACCGGTTGCGTTTGCTATCCAAGAAGTGTAATTAAGTTCCGGAATGTATTTACTTGAACTTTCCTGAACAGTCTCATTTGCATCGTGTGAGATAGAGACGTCATGTGAATAGTAACTGTCAAGATTAATAGCGTGAGATGATGTAAACTCTCCGTCGTTGATGCAGATATTTCGGATTTTGAAAGTAGTACCTGACTTTGTGCCTAAGTCAATTCTCAGGTAGTCGTTTTCGAATCCCCAACCGAATATACGGATACAATCTGCAATATCAACAGTTACTCTTTTCCAAGTGTTAGTAGGTGCGAGGTCTCCAATTCTTATTGAGCGTGCCTCACTTGCATTATCAACGAAGAAAATTTGAGCATTATCCACAGTTGCCGATGCTTGGTATTCAAACATAAGTTTTGTGGCTTGTGGAAGTAAGTTTGCAGATAATTTTGTAGTGTAGAAATACGGATCACCACCTGTACCGGTTACTATAGTTGAATTACCTGCGTTGTAGTCTGTATTTATAGTACATTGATGGCCACCATTACTATCTACAATCAAGTTATCAGAGTTGTATTTTTTACCGCTATTGATGCAGATATGACGAATTTTCATAGTGCAACCTGCAGAACTTCCCGGGTCAATTCGCAGTTGGCTGCCTGCGTCACCCCAACCGTATTGTTTTACGATAGGAGCAAGGTTGATATAAACGCGCTTCCATTCATTAGAAGCCTTCAATGGTACTATGATTGAACGATCTTCGTAAGCCAACGGAGATATGAAAACTTGGAAATTGTCAATATCTTTGTCTGACTGATATTCGAATACGAGAGTGTTTGAGTTGTCGGACTTGGAACCGCTCATAGGCTTGGTGTTGATACGAGGGTCACCACCGGTTGTTGAGAGAGTGTAATATTGATAAGAACCGTCGTACTGAACATTCATATCAATATTTGAACTTTGATCAAGTTCAAGACGTACGTTGCTACTTCCGCTTGAACTTACTCCGTGGTGTATTTGATCCCAACTGCTGATGCCGATTACGGAGAGATATTTGTCAAGGACAGATGATTCTTTAGCAGTCCCTGCCGCTTGCCATACGTACCATGACGGTTTGGCATTATGGTTCTTGTCGCGAAGTCCGAGACAAAGACCTTCATCTGGATTATCCCACCAGTTATGCCACATTATGGCATCTACACCGGCATTCTTCATCACTTTTTTCCATGCCCATGCCGCTCCGGCTGCTTGAACATTAAGGTTTGCGGTACTGTTGTCAAGTGAATTAGTGCCATTTTCGGAGAAGAACAGAATACGTTTTTCGTTGCCTTTGTAGTAATGTTCGCGACGGAGAACCCAGTCAGAAATCACTTCAATATTCTTGAAAGTGCTGAAGCCTGAGTTTTCAGAGTAAGTAGCCTCGGTGTCAGCGTCCCAGAATTTAGGTTTGAAGAAATCTTGCGGATAAGGGTGCGCGGCAATACCCCATCTGAAATCGCCTTCGGCATTGCTGTAAGCGATGATGTTGTCAAGCATACTTTTTGAAGAATATCCGTCAGAACTGTGTGATTTGTTCCAACTTGATGTAAATGAAGCGAGAACGTAAGAGTTAGGGTCGTATTGGCGAACGATGTTTGACACGAGTCGCATAGACTTTTCGTAAGTATCAACGTATCTCAATAGCGGTTGGTCCGTACCCATATCAGTCCATGCAAGGTTTTGGTCAACTTCGTTATGTAGAATCCAGTGATGGATACGTCCGTTACCTGCCTTGCTGTATCTGTTGGCAAGATAGTCAATAGTAGCGGCGTATGCTTCCACACAGTGGATACTTCCCATATCCGGCATAGCGTAAGGTGCTTTTCCGCTGTATTCCGGGTGTGACATAGTAGAAGCATAGTCTTGTTCACCGCCATTAGGGTGAATAAGAATGATAGCAGCCACTACTACGCCTTTATCTTCGCAAGTCTTAAGGACTTTGTCAAAGCCGGAAATAACTCCGGCATTTGCGTAATAAGTTTTACCATTATATACGTATTTCTCAGAGAAACCGTTGCCGGGCTGACAACCCATAACAGTGTTTACGAGGATATTAAATGTGGCGGAGCCGAGTCCTAACGGATCAATATCCGAACATACTGCATCGCCAATACCGCCAATACCTTTCTTAGTCTTGAGAACTCCCGGTTCTGCGTGGCGGATTTCATAAACTTTGTCAGCATATCTTGCGTGTGAAAGGAGTTTATGGTTCGCATCAGTAATAGCCCACTTGGAAAGTAATTGGTCATATTTGTAGCCTGACACTTCAATGTAACGAGGCACGGTTACCTTAAATTCACCTGAAGGAAGTGATGTAGAAGCATCGGAGTAACCGGTCATACGGGTTACATCTCCGTCCATTCGGACACCTATAAGTTTATACCCGGAATTAGTAGTGGTGCCGGAAATGGTGATATCATCTTTGCCTACTTCCACATTGGTAACTTTATCTGCATAGTCTGCCGCCAAGTATCGCTCCACACTGCGTGCGAAAGAAGCGCGGTCCGATGATGACATTACAGTGTGTCCATAGATACCTAAATTTCTGATTTTGATATTAATGCCACCGTTATTGCCGAAGTCAAAGCGGAGTTTACTACCTGCTTTACCCCAGTTAAATGATTGTCTTTGCGGTGCAATATTAATGCAGACGTGTTTCCATGTGGATGTAGCGTTCATCACCCCGGTAAGTTTCACGGAGCGTGCTTCACTTTCAGGGTCACGAAAAAACAGTTGCAGTACGTCAATATCCTTTGACGCCTGATAGTCAAATTCAAGTCTGCAATCTTTGAACACCATATCTGCCGGAATTGCCATAGTGCAAATATGCGGATCGCCACCGGTAGTATTCATTTCCGCATATTGAGAATTGGACCCGTAGGTCATATCCACTTTTGTGGAGGAGTCTAACGTAAGACTGGTGTTTGCAAAAGTTGAAAAAGGAATTGCCAGCAGTAATGACAATAATCCTATTTTGTAGTTAGTCATGGGTATTTATGTTACTTTTGATCGTTATATTTTTCTTTAAAAACGTTGTTACTTATACAATACAATAATTATTCTTCACTTTAGTAGTGCCAATGTTTCCTTGATACGTCGCATTGCCTCACGGATATTGTCATCGGAAGTGGCATAGCTGAGGCGAATGTAGCCCGGCAAGCAGAATGCAGCACCGTCAACTGTTGCCACGTGTCCTACTTCAAGAAGGAACATTGCCAATTCTCCTGAGGTGCTTATTACTTTGTCTCCGTACTTTTTGCCTAAGAATGAAGATACTTCAGGGAACAAATAGAATGCACCTTGAGGTTCATTAACTTTTACTCCCGGGATTTCCCTTGCAAGACTTACTACAAGGTCACGACGACGCTTGAATGCTGCACACATTTGTGCTACACAGTCCTGTGAACCGGTGTATGCGGCTTCTGCTGCTTTTTGTGCTATTGAAGACGAGCCGGAGGTGTACTGTCCTTGCAACTTTGTGCAAGCCTTGGCAATAGCGAGAGGCGCTGCACAATAACCGATACGCCAGCCCGTCATCGCATACGCTTTTGATACACCGTTGATAATCACCACTCTATCTGCAATTTCCTTAAAACTTCCAAGTGAAGTAAAACTGCCGGTGAAGTTTATATGCTCGTAGATTTCATCTGCGAGAACCAATATATTCGGATACTTGGCTATAACGTCAACAAGTCCTTGAAGTTCTTCCTTGGTGTAAACGCTACCCGTAGGGTTAGAAGGGGAACAGATAAGCACCATACGAGTCTTATCCGTAATTGCAGCCTCGAGTTGAGCGGGAGTGATTTTGAAGTTTTGAGTTATATCAGCCGGGACAAGCACATTTACGCCTTCCGCAAGTTTTACCATCTCAACGTACGACACCCAAGCCGGAGTAGGAATAATCACCTCATCACCGGGATTGATAGTAGATAAAATCACATTACACAGCGCTTGCTTTGCACCTCCGGAAACGACAATTTGCTCAGGAGCGAAGTCAAGTCCGTTTTCACGCTTAAGTTTTTCAGCCACAGCCTTTCTTAACGACATATATCCGGGCACGGGAGTATAGAAAGTGAAATTTTCATCAACAGCACGCTTGGCAGCCTCTTTTATATGGTCCGGAGTATGAAAATCCGGTTCACCTACGGATAAGTTAATCACATCAACACCTTGTGCCTTAAGTTCGTTGCTTTTTTGCGACATCGCAAGCGTCTGAGATTGCGAAAGTGATTGAATACGCTCTGAAATTTGAATCATATTGCTGATATTTTTTGTTTGTATTGCAAAAGTAATAAAAAAAGTCACAAATTCACGTACGTTTGGAACCTTTTAAGTCCTTCTTCAAGTCTTGCCCTCGGACACGCAAGGTTCCAGCGCAAAAATCCTTCACCTTCCGCTCCGTACATTGTTCCTGCATTAAGCCATAGTTTAACCTTCTGTATCAAGTCCTCCTCCAGTTTTTCAGCCGTCATATTAAGGACTCGGCAATCCATCCATGCCAAGTATGTGCCTTCAAGCACAGCTACAGGAAATTGTGGCAGATACTTGCTGCAGAAGTCTTTCATATACAAGTAATTATTCCAAATATAGTCAAGCAGTTGGGAAAGCCATTCCTCACCATCACGGTAGGCAGCCTGAGTGGCTATAACGCCGAACGGATTTACATCGCACACTTCATTGTCGTTAATTGCACGGTCAATTTTAGCACGCATCGCAGCATCAGAGCAGACAATATTTGCTATCTGCAAACCGGCTATATTAAATGCTTTGCTCGGAGAAACGCAAGTGACTGAATGTGATAAAAATTCATCTGAAACAGATGCAAAAGGTATATACTTATTATCACCGAACACGAGTTCACAATGAATTTCATCGGAAACTACCATCACGCTGTGCTTGATGCAAATATCACCTATTCTGCGCAATTCCGCCTCCGTCCACACTCGGCATGCCGGATTATGAGGGTTACACAAGAGCATAAGTTTTACATCAGGATCAGATGCTTTATTTTCCAGGTCCTCAAAATCAATATGATACGTATTATTTTCATAAACCAGCGGAGAGGATACCATCACACAGCCGTTATTACGTATTGACGAGAAAAAACAGTTATACACAGGAGTCTGCACAAGTATCTTATCGCCGGGTTTTGTAAGTGCTTTTATCACGGCAGATATGGCAGGTACAACTCCGGAAGTATATATTATCCAATCTTTACATATTCTCCAGTTATGGCGACGTTCGAACCAGTTAGTAACAGAAGTATAATAACTGTCAGGCACACGAGTGTATCCGAACACCCCATGTTCCACTCTGCGCTTGAGAGCATCAATAACAGCAGGTGCAGTAGTAAAATCCATATCCGCCACCCACATCGGCAGAACATCATCGCTTACAGCACTATCCCACTTATAAGAATCAGTGCCGCGGCGGACTATAAGTTTATCAAAATCGTATTTCATAAAAGGGAAGGTATTGAATCCGTCTTACAAAGTTAATAATTAATCTTTGCTTTTAGAGTCTGTAATATCGCAATCACGCATTTTTTTTGTAACTTTGCAACCTGAAGTTACGAAAAGAGTGTAATTTATTGGAAATGAGCGTAGGTTAATTGCTCTTGATAGTAATAGGTTACGATTTAGTTAGTTATCTACTGCATTATCCTTCTGCGCGTTGCGTAACCTTCAAAGAACTCTTCGTATGCAAAAGTAGCTATTTAATTCGAGATTTTGATATAAACTCCCGTTTTTTATCCCCTCATTCATAAGAATTTTCCGTAAAAGCGGTATTGTCCGTCGGCACACCATTGCCCAAAACGAGTTTTGAACAAACGTGTGCCGACTACCGCATAGCTGGAGAAAAGGGCATTGCCTCACGC
>SAMEA104315426__coassemble_342_pt1 | contig 34551 bp, 30 predicted proteins | sample SAMEA104315426__metabat2_low_PE_027 | metagenome-assembled genome bin SAMEA104315426 (sample SAMEA104315426) | gut metagenome | biome: Monkey gut; feature: monkey-associated habitat; material: faeces | place: China | collected 2013 | reverse complement strand
TCTATCTTTCAAGAGGTTGGGCGAGCCATTTTATGGTTTAGCGGACAGTAATAAACGATTTTATTGATGTGTTCTTCGCGGAGTTTGTTTTGTGTTTTAACCTTTTCAAACTCCTTGCTTGCATCAATAAAGAGAATGGAATCATCATCAGTGCGGCACTTTTTCATGACAAGAATACAAGTCGGGATTGATGTGCCATAGAAAATGTTGGCAGGTAGTCCGATCACGGCATCAATATAATTTTTCTTTTCGATAAGGTAACGGCGAATCACACCCTCAGCGTTGCCACGGAAAAGGACACCATGAGGAGCAACGCAAGCCATTGTGCCACCCTCACTGAGGTGATAGATCATGTGCAGAATAAAAGCATAATCGGCTGTTTTGCGCGGAGCGAGTCTGCCCGCTTTGCTGAAGCGGTCATCATTATTGAATTTGTCAGCAGCGCTCCATTCAGCGGAGAAAGGAGGGTTTGCCACCACGGCATCAAATTGTCGGTCAGCAAAAGCATCAGCTTCAAGCGTGTCACCGTTCTCAATGGTGAAATCGCTGAAACGAACGCCGTGAAGCAGCATATTCATTCGTGCAAGATTGTAAGTAGTAGGGTTCTTTTCCTGACCGAATATTTCGGCAGCCTTGCCAATGTGTGCTGCACGCAGAAGCAATGAACCACTGCCACAAGTAGGGTCATACACGTTACGCAGTCTTGAATGTCCGGTGGTTACAATTTCTGCAAGGATACGGCTTACTTCCTGTGGAGTATAGAACTCACCGGCTTTCTTTCCTGCTCCGGCAGCAAACTGGCTAATCATATATTCATACGCATCGCCAAGAATATCGATTTCCTCAGATGCTTCAACACCGAAGCTAATGTCGTCAAGTGCAAGCAACACATTGCCAATGAGTGTACTCTTATCGTCATGTGTCTTACCCAATTTGGGCGATGCAAGATCAATATCCGAGAACAAGCCTCCAAAGTCTTCCTCACTATCTCTTCCAAGAGTACTATCCTCTATGCGCTTTAACGAGCGTTCAAGCATCGGTAGAAACTCGTCTTTACGTTTTATAGAATCAATTATTGATGAAAAAAGGTATTCAGGCTCAATAAAGTATCCGATACTTTCAAGACATTCGCTTTTCAAATCAGACTGCAACTCCCGGCTGTCATCATCAGTTTTTTTCCATAATTCTTTGAATGATATGTGGTCGTCAGAGAGTTCGGCGTCTGCATACTTTTCAAGTTTTTCCGACAAATATTTATAGAAAATGAATCCCAGAGTGAAATACATAAACTCATTTGCCGACATATTTCCACGCAATTTATTTGCCACTTCCCAAAGTTGATTGCGTAAATTTTGTTGTAATTCTTCGCTCATATTTTATTTTAATTTTTTTACATTGGTCTTTATTATTTAATAAAATCAGTTCCAACTGAATGTTCTAATGATTGAGTGCATTCGCTCAATTATTCTCATCAGTGCTTTGCGTCGCATAGACAATCCGAGGTGCTTTTCTTTCAATGCATTCTGAATAATATCTATTTGCTCTTTGCCTGAGAAATCATATTCCTCCAGAAATTTGTTAAGCGTCACTTCCGGAATGTTCTCATCTGAAGATATTTGTGAAATGGCTTTGCATCGTTCCTCGGAAATATAGTCATTTAGGCGTTCCTCAAGGTCACTCGTTCCATCAGCACTGCTCTTTTGCCTTATGAAATTGTCGGCATCATCATCAACATTTTTTTGAATGAAGCCATCAATAAGTTTGACCTTGCTACGCATCTCAGCATCTTTTATCATGGTGTCGAGAATCTCTTGACGACGCTGCATATAATCATCACTATGCGGGTTAAGGTTAGCGATGAGTTCAAGAATGTAGGCAACGTTGATGATGTCGCTATGTAAAAGTTCCAAGCAGAAGTCAATGTCGTCCAAGCCTTCCGGTTCGTCAGGAGATTCAGGATCAACCTTCGGTTCAACTGTCGGTGGCTCAGGCGGAGCAGGTGTGTGTTCAAAGAACGTATCACGAATATCAAGATATTTGCTTGTAAAATCGGCAAACTGCTGTTCTGAGAAGCCAAGGTCCGGATCATCTTCTTCAAAATCATCATAAACTTGAATCTCAGCATGCTTACGTATGATGTCACGGAATGCAATGATAAAATCTTTTTTATCTTTTTCACTCTGCAAAGCATCAATGTCGGATACATTCGGGTATTTTTCCAAAAAATTTGCAGTCAGATTCTTATATTCGTTTTTGACATCTTCGTATGTCGGGCGAACAATGTCTTCTATATTATTTGTGCAACTGAATAACTTTATGGAAGTATCAACTTGGCTTTTAAGGTCACGAAAACAAACAATTTTACCAAAGCGTTTTTTCTCGTTCAGTACACGGTTCGTGCGGCTGAATGCTTGCAGCAAACTATGATACTCCAAGTTTTTGTCCACATAAAGCGTATTCAACTTTTTAGAATCGAATCCGGTAAGGAACATTCCAACAACAAGGCACAAATCAAGCGACTTCATATCGGGCTTCTTTTTCTTCATTCGCAGGTTGATGTCATCATAGTACCCACGGAAGTTATCAAGACGGAACGAAGTACCAAACATACGGTTATAATCGTCCATTATGGCTTGTAATTCATCTGCATTACCATCACTATCGCTAACGTATTTGCCTGTACCAAGCCCTGTAAAAGCATCGTCTTGACTATCATTAGCAGCATAGGTAAATATGGCACCGATTCTGATTTTAGGGTTCAGACTCTTGAATATTTTATAATACTTAATCAGCATCGGCACTGACTGGACTGCAAACAGAGCATCAAATTCGCCATCAAAAGTGGATTTGTTGAAATTGTTGAGTATATATTTTGCAATTTCCTCCATACGATTGCTGTTGGAATTTTCAACATCAGTGTTTCCTTGATAATATTCAACAAGAAAGCCAAGTACGTTTTCGTCTGCGATAGCGTCTTTGATGAGATATTTGTGAAGACACTCACCAAAAATTTCCTTTGTAGTGTGACCATCAACTGCATTCTCCGCAAAAATTGGAGTGCCGGTAAATCCGAATATTTGAGTATTATTGAAAAATCGAACAATGTTTTTATGACTGTCGCCAAAATGACTGCGATGACATTCGTCAAAAATCATAACAATTCGTGAATTTCGAATTGCTTCAATCTTATTGCTATACCAAGTTTTTGAAACGGCAGCATTGAGTTTTTGAATCGTTGTTATAATAATTTTTGAATTGCTATGAAGCCGTTTGACAAGTTCTTCAGTATTGTCAGTAGTGTCAACAGCACCCGGTTCAAATGCTTCATACTCTGACTGTGTCTGAGTGTCAAGGTCGTGACGGTCAACGACAAACATAACTTTGTCAACGTCAGGCAATTCGGACACGAGTTGTGCCGCCTTGAACGATGTGAGTGTTTTGCCGGCACCGGTGGTGTGCCATATATATCCATTGTCGTTTGAGTTTTCTACACGATCAAGGATTTTCTCAACGGCATAATATTGGTATGGGCGAAGCACCATCAGGCATTTGTCGCCCTCATGAAGCACAATGTATTTGCTGATAATTTTGCCAAGAGTGCATTTGTCAAAGAAAAAGGCGGCAAACTTGTCAAGCTCATTGAAAGGCACATTTTGAGCATCTGTCCAGTTAAAAGTGAATTTATATCCGCCATTTGGATTGTTAGCAAAATATCGAGTGTTCACGCCATTAGAAATGACGAACAGTTGGATATAGTCAAAAAGTCCATGAAATGAGGTCTTTTGATAACGCTGGATTTGGTTGTAAGCCTGCTTTAGTTCAACACCTCTACGTTTTAATTCAATCTGCACGAGAGGCAAACCGTTAATTAAAATTGAGACATCGTAGCGACACTTTTTTCTGCCCTCGATTGTGATTTGATTTGAAACCTGAAATTCATTCTGGCACCAGTGAGACCGATTAAGAAATGAAATCCAAATTCGCTCACCCTCGGAGGTGTCAAGCGGAAAAAGGTCTCGCAGTTTTTTTGCTTTTTCAAAGCGTGAGCCACCTTCTAAATATATCAAAATGCGGTCAAACTCTTCATCCGTGAAGCATTTTCGACCAATTCTTGCTAATTCCTTAGAATTATGCTTTTCAAGTTGAACCTTGAAGTTTTCTTTAAGATTGTTTTCTTCTTCAATCTTAACGTATTCATAGTTCATATTTTGCAAGGCTCTTATCAAGCCTGATTCAAGTGCAGCTTCGCTTTGGGTCGCCATACAAAAAAGTCATGCAAAACATCATTCGTGGGACTTGCCAGCAGACCAGACCATTTTGCCATTAATGTGTTTTGCTTTTAATTTTCATGAATAATGTTTAGATATCGGTCTTTGCAAGTCGGCTATATGTATTAACTTACAAATTTACAAAAATTTCCTTTACGCTGTACGGCTGTTTAATATGCTCTAAAACATAAATTCGTAATATATGTAGAGAATTTTTACAAATATATAGATTGTCGTGTGTAAAATATGGGGGCTGATGTTTTAATGACAGTTATTCTTTTTGACAAATAATTTATTACAATAAAGGCTGCAACTCACTGTGCAGCCTTTACTTTAAATTTTATCTAATCCTTTTGTGAATTTAAGCCAGTAGTATTTTATCGGATTGGTGTATTTTAATTGTTTCCAGGGACGACTGCTGTGTGGTCGATGCCACACGGGGAGGTTCGCAAAAAGATAATTTTTAAATCCGTGATTCAATGCTTCATGGGAGATTGTGACGTCAAACCAATTTTTGCTTTCGTCAAGCAAGTCAAAGTCAAATGCTTTAAGAAATGTCGGTGTCAAAAGTGAACAGCAGAAACTGCAATGTTTCTTTTCCGGATATATTTCTCCTTCATGTCCTTTGACGTGAAGATACGGATAGTTAATTATGCCGTTTTCATCTACCGTAACTGCTGCGGCTATTCCACAATCGTTACGCTGCTCTGCTCCGTCAAACAGGTCTTGAAGTGTATTTTTCTTTACCACTACATCGGATTCCACGATTAGCAGTCCGGCATCATCTTCAATGGCCTCTTTTCTTGTCTTTTTCAGCACTAAGAGGTAGTTAGGCGACGGATGCTTTGTGATATCCTTAAGGTTCACGAGGTTAAATCCCATGACTTTAGCCTGCTGCTCCAAGCGACGAGTGTTTTCTTCGGTACTGAAATCGTTGTAAATAGTGTACGTAAACGGTACTGTTATTTCCGATTCAAGCACAGCTTTGGCAGTTTCCAGAGTCAAGTCAATGGAATCCTTTACAGGAGTGATTATATGGAGTGATTTCATTATATTGCTATTATTAGTCTAACTTGAGAACGGCGAGAAAGGCTTTTTGCGGCACTTCAACAGAGCCAATCTGCTTCATACGCTTTTTACCTTTCTTTTGTTTTTCAAGAAGTTTACGTTTACGTGAAATGTCACCACCGTAACACTTGGCGGTAACGTCTTTACGCACAGCCTTGATAGTTTCACGCGCTATAATTTTAGCTCCGATAGCCGCCTGCACAGCGATGTCAAATTGCTGACGAGGAATGAGTTCCTTAAGTTTTTCACACATTTTACGTCCGAATGTCACGGCGTTATCTACGTGTGTCAGAGTGGAAAGTGCATCTACGCTTTCACCGTTAAGGAGGATATCAAGTTTGATGAGTTTTGATTCGCGGAAATCCTGGATATGATAGTCGAATGATGCATATCCTTTAGAGATGGATTTCAGTTTGTCATAGAAGTCGATAACTATCTCACCGAGAGGCATATCGAATGTCAATTCAATACGGTTTCCGGAAATATATTCTTGTTTGAGAAGTTCACCTCGCTTACCCAGACACAGCGTCATAATCGGGCCTATATAGTCCGCAGCGGTGATAATTGAAGCTCTGATATATGGTTCTTCAATGTGGTCAATTAATGTCAAGTCCGGAAGTCCTGACGGATTATGTACTTCAGTGACTTCACCTTTTTTGTCATATACTTTATAAGACACGTTCGGCACAGTTGTGATAACTTCCATATCAAACTCACGGCTGAGACGTTCTTGCACTATTTCCATGTGAAGCAATCCGAGAAATCCGCAACGAAAACCGAAACCGAGTGCTGCGGAAGACTCCGGGGTAAATGTCAGCGAAGCATCGTTGAGCTGAAGTTTTTCAAGTGAAGACCTCAAGTTTTCAAAATCCTCTGTTTCAATAGGATAAACGCCGGCAAAGACCATCGGCTTTACTTCTTCAAAGCCGTCTATGGCGGCATCGCAGGGTCTTTCCACATGTGTGATGGTATCGCCCACTTTTACTTCCTTTGACGTCTTAATACCGGAAATGATGTATCCCACGTTACCAGCAGAAAGCATTTTACGCGGAGACATATCCAGTTTCAGTACACCTATTTCGTCGGCATTGTATTGCTTGCCTGTTGCTACGAATTTTACGAAATCATCAGTGTGGATTGTGCCGTTTTCAATCTTGAAATACGCAATAATACCTCTGAACGGATTGAATACGGAGTCAAAAATCAAGGCTTGCAACGGTGCATCAGGGTCGCCTTCCGGTGCAGGCACTCTATTTATTATAGCCTCGAGAATTTCGGGGATACCGATACCCGTCTTACCGCTCGCACGGATAATTTCTTCACGCTTGCAGCCGAGAAGTTCTATTATCTGGTCCTCTACTTCATCAGGCTTGGCACTGTCAAGGTCAACCTTATTGACTACGGGGATAATCTCCAAGTCGTTTTCAATAGCCATATAAAGATTAGAAATAGTCTGTGCCTGAATACCTTGAGAAGCATCAACGATGAGCAATGCGCCTTCACAGGCGGCAATAGAACGAGAAACTTCATAACTGAAATCCACGTGTCCCGGAGTATCTATCAAGTTTAGAATATAGTTGTTACCATTAAGGGCGTACTCCATCTGTATGGCATGGCTCTTAATGGTGATACCTCTTTCTCTTTCAAGGTCCATATCGTCAAGGACCTGTGCTTGTAAATCTTTTTGCGCGATAGTGTGGGTATATTCCAGCAGACGGTCTGCAAGAGTTGACTTACCATGGTCAATATGCGCGATAATGCAGAAATTTCGTATATTTTTCATCAAAAATTATTGTTGCAACTTTGTTTGTTGCAAAGTTACTATTTTTTTTGTAACCATACAATATCATAGAGTTTCACATTATAAAAATAGGGGTATCAATTCTAAATATACGTTATTGACTATTAAATTTTACTAAATCAGTAAAAAGACAAATATAAATAATTAAATTTGCACTATCAAAAATTGACCAAATGAAAACTAACCTAAGTTCACAGATTAAGCTCGAACGTATCCCGCGTCGCTACTATGCGCCGGAAGGCGATATTGAAAGAGCATCTCTTACAAGAGAAGAGAAAATTTATACTCGCATTTTTGAAAATGCTACAGAAGGAAGTGATTATCTCGCAAACCACGTAGCAGACTTGATTAATCGTAACGTAAACGAAAAAGGTCACTGCGTACTTGCCCTCGGTGCAGGTCTTAGCACACACTCTGTTTACGCATCTTTAATTGAACTATTCCGTAAAGGCGAAGTATCATTCAAAAATGTAATAGTATTTAACCTTTGCGAGTTTTATCCTGAAGTAGCAGAAGGCCCAAGCACTTTCAAGAGACTAAAACAAGTATTCCTTGACCAGGTTGACCTTGAAGCAAAAAATATTCACACAATCGATACATCTGTAACAAAAGAAAAACTTTTTGATTACTGCCTTGACTATCAAGCAGAAATTGAAAAAGCAGGTGGTATTGATATCTCAATTCTTGAAATTGGTACTAACGGTACACTCGGATTCAACGAGCCCGGTACACTATCTACGAGTGCTTGCCGCCTCGTACTTCTCAGCAACGAGACTCAACGTCGCATCACTAAAGAATATAACGTAGATAATGCACCTTCTACAGCTATCACGCTCGGTATCAGTAACATATTAAGTTCATCACGCATTATGGCTATGGCTTGGGGCGAAAACTATTCAGCCACAATCCAACAAGCAATCGAAGGTGATGTCACAGATAATATTCCAGCCTCATTCCTCCAACTCCACAACCACACTCGCATAGCGCTTGACCTTCCTGCTGCAGAATCACTTACACGTATTTCTCACCCATGGAAAGTCACTTCATGCGAATGGACCGACAAACTTATCCGTCGCGCCATCGTATGGCTCTGCGAACAGACAGGCAAACCAATCCTCAAGCTCACTAACAAAGATTACACAGACTGGGGACTTGGAGAACTTGTAGCACTTTACGGCTCTGCATACAACGTTAATATCAAAGTATTCAACGAATTGCAGCACACTATCACAGGCTGGCCGGGTGGCAAACCTGATGCAGACGACACATACCGTCCGGAACGTGCCAATCCGTATCCGAAACGCGTGATCGTATTCAGTCCGCACCCTGATGATGACGTAATCTCAATGGGCGGAACATTGCAACGCCTCGTTGACCAAAAACACGATGTACACGTTGCATACGAAACTTCAGGTAACATCGCGGTAGGTGATGAAGATATGATGCGTTACTTCCTTATGATGGACCGCATTGCGCCAATGTTCGGCTTCGAAACAGAATCTTACAAGAAACTTTCCGCCGACTTACACGAATTTGTAGCTAACAAGACACCGGGTGAAATCGATACTAAAGACATTCGCGAAATCAAGACAATGATTCGTCAAGCCGAAGCTACTATAGCTTGCACTTACATTGGCGTTAAACGCGACCATATACACTTCCTCCGTCTTCCATTCTATGAAACAGGTACAATTAAGAAAGGCGACCTCGGTGAAAGAGACGTAAACATCGTCAAGAACCTCATCGAATCAGTTAAACCTCATCAAATCTTCGTGGCAGGCGACCTTGCAGACCCACATGGAACACACAGAGTTTGTACAGACGCTGTTCTCGCTGCCATAGATGAATTGAAAGGCGAAGAATGGATGAAAGACTGCCGTATCTGGATGTACCGCGGCGCTTGGGCTGAATGGGAAATCGATCATATCGAAATGGCAGTACCAATGTCACCTGAACAATTACGCTCTAAACGTAATTCTATCCTCAAACACCAGTCTCAGATGGAAAATGCGCCATTCCTCGGCGATGACGACCGTCTATTCTGGCAAAGAGCTGAAGAAAGAAACAGAGCAACAGCCGTACTCTATCAAAACCTCGGACTTGCATCTTACGAAGCAATGGAGGCATTCGTAGAGTATCACCCACTCTAAACGAACAACAAGCAAAAACAGAACATAAAAAAGTGAATCATAGGTAAAATGTATTAGGGACAGACTGCTCGCGAGAGTAGTCTGTTTTTTATTAGTTTAACACATTACCTTATACACATTAGTGTTAAAACACTACCTTTGCAGTGACAAAAAAAACAGCCGAAAATTATGAAGAAGTATTTAACTGCATGTCTTTTATTAATCGCAATTATCGCCAACGCACAGTCCATAAAAATTGATGGAGAAACGTACCACTGGGAATACTCTCTCACAGGAGGATTAAACACTGACGGCTGGCAGTGGGACACCGGCTTCACATACTTTCCTATTGAAACTATCGGACTGAAAGCAAGTATCGGCTTGGCAGGAGAAATAGGAGAATACCACGGAGGTGGATATTGGGACGACTATTACGACTCGTACTACGACAACTACGCTTGGCGATTTAAGTTCATACCCGCTATCGTACTGAGAACTCCTGCACTTTTCAGATGGAAAAACACGGAAACCACTTTTCACCTCTTTGCAGAGCCCGGACTCATATTATCTCCAGGAGCATCAGGAAGTAAAGGAGCAAAAACGTGTCGCTACGACTTCCGCGGAGGCATAAATATACAATCAAGCAGACTTGTAATTTCCGTAGGCTACGAATTTTCAAACTTCAGCCTATACTCCGGACACCCGTACAGCGACCAACACGACTCAGACATAGATAATTACCGCACACACTCCGGATTTATAGGACTATCCTACAAATTTTAATAAAAAACACCTCATAAAAATCTGAAAAATAGGAGAAAACTTGTGTAAGTCAGGGAAAATTTTTACCTTTGCAGTCGGTTTCGTAATCTCTGGCGGGACGTGTGGAGCCCGTGAATATTGCGAGTAATGTTAACATTTTAAACTGCAAAGAAAAATGGATTTAATTAAAATCGCTGAAGAAGCATTTGCTACCGGCAAACAGCACCCTGATTTCAACCCGGGTGACACAATTACTGTTGCTTACCGTATTAAAGAAGGTAACAAGGAACGTATCCAGCAATACCGCGGTGTGGTTATCCGCATCTCAGGTGAAGGCAACAAAAAACGCTTCACTGTTCGCAAAATGAGCGACAATATCGGTGTTGAACGTATCTTCCCTATTGAATCACCGTTTATCGATTCAATCACTGTTAACAAGTACGGTAAAGTTCGTCGCGCAAAACTTTATTACCTCCGCAAACTTACAGGTAAGAAAGCACGTATTAAAGAACGCTTCGTAGTTAGCAAGTAAGAAGAATAATCTTTGCTAAATAAAATGGCTGTTTCATAGATGCAGCCATTTTTATTTTTATCATTCTTTCGGAAGAAAAAGTGAGGCTATGAGCCATGCGCCGGTCTTAACTTTCAAGTGCCAATAGTAAATTATTTTTATCAGCCACTCGGAAGTTCTTCTATCACTAATAGTTTTTGACAACAGCCTTTGTGCTTCTTCATCATCTTCTTCCATGGTATAAAATGCCGCAAGGACAGCCCTGCGGTAGTCTATCCAGGGTAGCATCTGAGGATAACGCTCCGCTAAAAGGTTTTCAATTTCATTAAGAGGGTCTTCCCACAGGCTGACGTTGCCTGAAAATGTATTTGCGGTAAGCGAAACAGTACTATAAAAAGATTTTACTTTCGGCTTGGATTTTCTTTTTACCATAACAGGCTTTGCGAGTAAAATTCTCACTCCGAGTTCATAATCGTCCCAAGCGCGCAACTTTTCATTCCAGCCGCCGACTTTACGGATAAGTTCCGTCTTAACTGCATATCTAAAAGTAGAGAGCGTACCGAATATCAAGTGATTACGCATAGGGTGAGTTACCGTAAAACGTGCAAGTTTGAATTTACCGTTGCTTTGTTCCTGCAATCCTTCCCAGCCTATAACATCAACATTCGGGTGTGAATTAATTTCATTAATCACCGATGATATGTGATTATAGTCCATAACATCATCGGAGTCAAAAAACATCACATAATCCGTGACTACATGCCTTAAGCCTGAATTTCGTGCGGCAGATGCGCCAGGTGTTTTTTCCGTACAAATCAAGCAGTCAATATCCTTATTTCTTTCCGCCCAACTTGTAATCACAGCAAAAGAATTATCTTGTGAATTATTATCCACAATTATCAAATTGAAATCCCGAGTATCTTGAAGTGAAATACATTCAAGTGTTCTGAGTACTATTTTCTCACGGTTATACACCGGAATTACCACTGATATTTTCTTTTCTCCGCCCATATATTTTTATAACGGCAAAAGGCATCAAATAGTATTTACTGTTATAGAGAATTGTTGTCCGGGCGGCACAAGATGTTGAATACCGCTGACTAATTTTCCGGCTTCAACAATCCGGTTGCAGTCAATGCCATCACCGCCGTAAGTCACGGACAGTATTCCTTTAACTCCTGATGCCATAAATCTCTTATTCCAAATCCAAGCAAGTACTCCCATAGTCATACGCAAATTCACCTCGGTGCAAACATCTATTTTATAAGCACCACATTCCTCATATATCATCATATCTACACCGAAATATCCGGTGTAAGCATCGCCTATAATTTCTGTCAGAACGCGCTGAAGATTATCAGCTAACGATTCCAACATCTCTCGCGGTACGTAGCGGCTTAGCATTGACAATATTTCGCTATCATCTACAAGGACATTACTGCTGTAAGAATTTCCCTCATTAGAAAAATATGAATATCCAATATGAGTGACTTTCCCGGCGTCTGAATAAAAGAGTATAGCAAAGTCCTGAACCTTATTCACTGAAGGCTCCAGCATCACACTTCCCTGACGACTTATAATTCCTTCACATCTCCGCAAAACCTCCTCAGCACTCATAGATGAAGATAATGCCACTCCCCTACCAGTACTTGACCACGGTGACTTAAAATAAAAAGTACCGTTATTTTTCGCATAATTAACCACATCAGCTGCTGATTTTGCCTCGGTAGCTATCTTTGTAATTTCAAAGTTCACAACCCGGCGCAGAGCCTGTACCACGCTGATAGAAATCCTGCGGTGACTCAAGTTGCGAAGTCTTGACAGTGCATCATCTGTTGGTAAAGAATTTGCTGTTACTCCGGCATTATTGAAGATTCGAGCGGCATACATTGACCAGCCCCAAGGAAAGCAAATCGCATTCTGCGGCAATGTGTCACTGCAAGTGACATCAAGCCCATACGTATCACACACCTCATTTACCCACGATTCATACCCCGGCTTAGCCAAAACGACACTTTCCGGCGCAGCATACCATATAGGCAATAGCCTGCCGCAATTACTCAGTAAGAGAGCATTTTTAGGTGGTGTGTAATTGGCTGTACCGGCAGCGAGAGCCAAATCATTTTCGGGATTAAAAAGATATGCGTTCATTAAAAAATATATATAAAAAGAAAACGTCGCACCATAAAAAATATTGTGCAACGTAAACTATCAAGATTGGACTCCGCTAAAAAATTCTCGGAATCTTGCTGTAATCAATTCAATTTATGCGAGAGCAAAAACAAAATCCTTTGCATCAGCAGGATTTTCAGCAACGTTTACTTTACCTTCACGAGCAAGCCAACCAATAGCGGCAAAGACTTCTTTGTCTTTGAGTTTAGTAGCTTTTTTGAGTTGCTTAAGGTTCAACTCTCCGTTTCCATTAAGGGCATTCCAAACCTCTCCTGCCCAAGTACCAATAGTTTCTGTGTTCATTTCAGTTAATATTAAATATTATTTATAAAATGTAAGTACCTATTATATTATATAATCAGATGCATTTATCATATTTTAAGTCATAAACACCATTAAAATATCATTATTTACTCACAGTGCTATACAGCAACAAAAATAAAAACCAATATTTCAAGTATTTTATAACTCTTTCACGGCGCAAAGTTACAAATTATAATTGATATACAAAAGAAAATACATTTTTATTTTAGTTAACACTCACTCGAGTAACACTTTCAATTCTTTCTTTAAAAGTAGATATTATTAATAATAATGATTACACTATTGGGCTTATCTGAGATGTACAACTATGAAAGAAAAGCCTGACTTTTACGGAGTTTTATTTGTACTACTTCCGGATAAATTTCAGCGTCTGAGGGAGTGATTTATCTCTGCGCAGTTGCAAAATATAGATTCCACGTTCCATGCTTGACAAGTCAATGTTTATACTTTGGGATCCTTTGCCTCGACTTACTACTTTTCCGTCAGTGGAAAAGATTCTGTAACTGAATGTTTCATCTGTAAGCAATAATATTGACATAATATTGTCCGTGATACTAATGTCGGCATCATGTTGTTCTTTTACACTTTGTACATCGCTATGACTGATTATGTATTTAAGCCCTTTATAGCAATCAATTATTCCATACGTTCCCCACTGCGGACTATCTATGCTAAACTCTGGTGAGGAAGATGTTTCAGCAAAAACCTTTTTTATGTCATTTACTTTGAGGTCCGGATTTGCTTCAAGCCAAAGTGCTATCGTACCGGCAACAAATGGCGATGCCATAGATGTACCTGTGGTTGCGCACCAATAATAGTTTTCATCATTCTCCGTAACTTTGGCACTGCAACTGTTTACAAAGACAGTATTTTCAAGTCCGGTATAGTACCGAGATACGGAAGATACAACGGGATTTCCCGGTGCTGATATGTCAGGATAATGTTTGCCGTTACATGTGCCATAACTTGAGAAATATGCCACATCGCCTACTGTTCCTTTTAAAAATGATTCCGAGCCGTCAATATGAGGATAGCGTACTCGAGTGTTATATGCACCTACGGAAATAATATTCTTGCCGGTAGCGAGATCGCTTATAGAATGAGTGTCATCACCACTTGAAAAACCATCAACACCATTTTTTGTCATAAAATTACCGGCATCACAATATACTGACACTTTGTTTCCTTCTTTACCTTTTATCCTAAATCCTAAAAAATATTCAGCCCAACCTGTTGAAGTAGAATGATTTCGAGTAGAAGTAGTAAAGACCATTACGGTATTAAATCTTCCGTTTTCGGAGGACATTTCCCGCTGCAAAGTCACTGAGCCGTTAAAGTATTTGTCGAATGTTTGATCATAATTATCTTGCGAAATCTCTGATGAGGAGATTGTCAGTTCATCACCGTTCAACGGATATGACTTAATAATGCTTTTAGTGGCATCATCAATTATTAGAAACTCAATATCAAATGGCGTATCATCTGCGCTCCAAATATCCACGCCACCCGTCATATTGAATCCGGTCCAAAAGTGAGCATCGTTCAGCACGGTAGCGAATGTGTTATCATCAGCAGTGAAAGTTTTTTCAAAAGACACCCTGTTTTGCGCTTCGTTTCCTGCCGAAACGCAAATAATAGCATCTTCTTCACCAATCTTATCAAGGTACTGCGACATCAATGTAGAGCCGTCATGCGGACCGACATTAGTACCGAGTGATAAATTTATTACAGCAGTTTTACCTTGCGCTTTTGAATAATCCACTATTTGCTCCAAGCCCAAGAGAATTTGCGGGTCATAAAGCATAGAAGTGGCAGCAACAATAGTAGCACCTGTAGCAACACCTTTGTATGGTACATTATCACAGCAACCGGCAAGAATACCGGCAACGTGTGTAGCATGGTACTCACTATTAGTATCCGTAGTCCAGAGTGCAACATCATCTTTATTATCAGCGAACTTAACTCTGTACGGTTCTGATTCAATATAAGAAATTTGCGCTACCCTACTAACGCCATCGGCATCAAGGAAATTAATGTGATTAGGGTCAAAACCGATATCCATAAATCCCACAACGACGTCTTTACCCGTATATGACTTAGACAATTCAACGGAGTTTCTCACTTGATTCAGATTAGCGGACTGCGCAGCCATATCCAAGTGAACGGAAGCCGGAGAATTTAATTCCACACGCAAGATAGATGAAGATTTCAGCAGAGCGGGAACATTTTCAGCAGGCATAGTAATCAGAGCCAAATTATCCCTTTGACGTAAAATAGTGACATTCAAGTCCGCTAACTCACTTGGAGAAAAATCATCACTGAGTTTTACGAGATATAAATTAACATTTTCTGATGATATGACAGCCATTTGCTTTTCAAGCAACTTCACTCCAAAAGGATTAATTTTTCCCGAACGAATACTTGAAAATGCGCTTGAAGACACCAGTGTAAATAATAGTATTAAAACGAGTAATTTTTTCATCATCTATAATTGTGGATTGTATATATGCAAATGTAATACATTTTTTTGATAACACAAATGTCAATACACCACTAATCCAATTTATTATCATATAGATAATGACATCGAGATTTCATTTGCATTAAATAATGCTGAAACTGATGGCGACAGTTGTATATCCATATTATCATTCACAGAACAACATTATGTCAATGCTTGAATTAATGACTATATTCCACAAATTTTTCCTAAAAAGCTATGTTCTAACAGAAGATTGCAACTACAATGACAGCTAAAAATGCTAATATAAATTCACCCAATACTACAAACAGAGTATTGAAATAACGAACAACTACAAGATGATTATACGGAATCGTAATTGCAATATATATAATAAAACATCTTACAATACAGTAGGCAATATGTTGATCTCCTAACGGACTTAAATAATATTCACAAATAGCCGTAAGCAAAAAAGAAGTAATTACTGATAATATTTTACAAACATTATTAAATGTAATAGCTTTGAGATGTTCTGCTTTTTTCATATTATTTGTATAGAATTTAAATAATTTATTACACAATATGTACTCTTAAAATATCGGTAGATAATTAAATAATATGGTCCCGTCATATAGTTCTTCATTAGAAATGGCTAATGTGTAGATTTCTATTGCGCAAAGTGTTATTACGATAAATTCCATAAAGAATAACATCTTATGCGTCAGGTATTTAGCGAGCCATCTATGACAGAATGTAAAAAATATCCACATTTCAATTAATGTAACGTGTAAAAGAATGTGTTCTTTTCTAAATTGGCAGATTATATCAAAAACAAAATAATATGCTCCAACCATAAATACGATAAAGCTCAAGACACGCTTGATTGACATAAAATGATTCCGTTTTATGCCTCGCCAACACATTTTTGCTATTGTCTTACAATTTCGTAAGTTAAATTTACTTTGACTTGTGAATAAGTTTCCCATTTGGATTCAAGAATTTAATATTGTTAAATAACGGTGTTGGTAATACTTGTGTTGCTGAATCTATATTGTTAATATCAATACTGCTAAAAGTTGATATCATATTATTTAAAAAAGTATTTATATGAGTTTTTGTCATTATATTCGCTGCATTCAAACTTTTGGCAACTGCGCATGCGCAATTTTCTGTCAATACATCATACTCTCTCGCTGAAATTTCTTTAAACACAGATTTGTAAATCTGTGAACTTCGTCCTAAATGTATAACATATTTCTCATATACTGCTTATTAAACTATATGTTATTAAACACAAATATGTATATTTTGTACATGGTTCTTTCATTAAAAATAAACAGTACAGTGAGTAAAAAGACAATATCCTCAGGAAAAGTCGGGGACTTTCGGCTGTAAGCGACTATGGGTAAACACTTTGTGCGCCTCCCTGAGATAGATACATATATCATTCGTTTCAGTCAGTGGTAGTGGATATGGTATATCACAGACCGCACGCTTTCCTACGAACCTCAATGTCGAACCTTCTTCAGTATCAGATACAGAGACTCGCCGACGCCCCGATGTGTAACATCACCGCAACAGATAGCAGATTGTCTCTTGAAAACCTCCAAATATTATACCTTGTGTTTTTCGGTTTAGCGGATCGCAATAATTAAGAATGTAAAAAAGCCTCCAAGGTGATTGACCTCGGAGGCTTGGAATATCGTTGTGAGCAGAAAATTACTTAACTACAACCTTTTGAGTGTAATTAACATTATTACCTGCAACTTTAAGTACATAAACGCCTGTGCCGGCTGCGGCTGCATCAAGAACAGCAGTGTTACCTTCAGCAGATGCAGATGCAACTAACTGACCAGCCATGTTGTAAAGCATTACGTTAAGTGCTTTAGCATCAACAGCGAATACCTCGAATTGACGATCAGCAATTTGATTTACAAGAACAGGTTGATTACCGTCTGCTTCAATTTCTTCAACACCTGCCATTTCAAGAGCCTTCTTAAGACCTGCGTAAGCATCAAGTTTGCCTGATGCACCCCATTGAAGAGTGTAATTAGCAGGAGCAACGGCAGTTTCCTTAGCGATTTGAGCAACTTGAGCCGGAGTAAGTTCCGGATTTGCTTGAAGCCAAAGAGCAGTAGTACCGCTCATTACCGGGCAAGACATTGAAGTACCTTGCATAGGAGTGTAATAGTGAGTCTTGGTACCAACTTTTACTACACCTGTCTTAGGGCAGTAATAAGAATCGTAAGCTGAACTTTTTGTATAGTAATAAGACATAGCAGATACAAGGACGCTACCCGGAGCGCAAACTGTTGGCAATACACGACCATCAGCAAGTTTGCCATAGCTTGAGAAATAAGTAATGTCACCAATCACACTTTCTTGATAAGGCATTACGTTATTAGAGTTATACGCACCTACAGAAATAGTATTTTTACCGCAAGCCATATTGCTGATAGTACCATCGGCAGTTGGAGCATCATAGCCGGAAGCCGTTGTAAAATCAGTGTAGTAACCGTCGCTATACATTCTTACAGTCTGTCCGTTTTTACCTTTAACGATAATGACCGGGAGAACCTTAGCAGCAGATGCTATTGTGCTATTGAAAAGTTCGAAATTAAACATAGCACACATACGGTTATTATTGCTGTCAAGTGCCTTAGCCATACCGATAAAGCTGTCAGGATAGTAATTAGTAAAGTTTGCATCTTCCAAATCACCATCTTCCCATTGATCACCGGAAGCCAAGTAAGTAACCTCGCTTGTCAGTTGATATGAGTAAATTTTAGCACCTGTTGTTTTATTTACGATAGCAAATTCAGCATCAAAGTCTGTATCGTCATCAGAATAAACTACAACATCTCCGTATGCTTGTGCATAAGAAGACGCTGATGCAAGGCTGCCGTTTGGAACCAAAGCAGTCTTTGCTATCATATCAGATGAAGTAAAAGTCTTGTTGATAACAATATTGAGGTCAGCTTCATTACCTGCAGACACGCATATAGGGACATCTTTAGCAATCTCGTTAAGTGCGGCAGTGAAATCGTCAGTACCATCATGAGGACCGATATTATCACCAAGTGACATACTGATTACCACGGGCATACCTTGTTGTTCGGCATATTCCTTAGCATCTTTAGCGGACCTCAAGATAGATTCATTAGTAAAACCTGTGTACATAAGTATATTCGCTTCAGGAGCCATACCGTAATACGGTGTTTTGCCACCTGCCGTACCGCCTGCAGCAATACCGGAAGTGTGAGTTCCGTGAGTCTCGGTTTTATCGTCTGTAGAAAAATTTGCGAGCGTAGTACCGCTATACTCAGTAACACCTGTGATAGCGCCGGTATTATCATTAATAGTATAGTTTACTAATTTTTTAACACGAGATGTAGTGCAATCATCTTCCATAAATGCGACGTGATTCGGATTAAAACCACCGTCAACAACAGCAACGAGAACGCCTTTACCTTTGTACGCTTGGTCAAGTCCTGTACCTGAATGTACTGCGTCAATATTAGTAAACTTTCTTGCCTGGTCATTATGTAAATGTATGCGACGGCTTGATGAAACACTGGCTACGGATTTCATTCTTTCAACTTTTGCAAGTTGGGGACGAGTAACTGTGGCGGTAACAAATTTGTCACTGATTACGTCAGTGATGTTCACGCCTGCTTCTTGAAGTTCTTCAACAGTTTGACCCTCAGCAAGACGAATGATTACGGAATGAGTTTCAGCATTCGGATTTTGAATTGATTTGAATTTGTTTGTAGTCTCTAATTGGGCATTGCCACGCATAAATGTGCGACAAGCCATATCCAGTTTTGCTTGAGCGAAAACTGAACCACCGGCAACGATTAATGCCGATAATGTTAAGTAAAATTTCTTCATATAAGGATGATTGAATTTATGTCAGCGACAAAATTAAAAAATATTTTCAGTCTAAAAAAATTTAGTAACAATTTTGACTATTCTATCATTAAATTTTAACTATTAATGAGTGTAAAATACTGATAGACAGTTGAGGATCAGGTATTTTTTCACAGACCGGACCTCTCCGAGGTGCGAATCGAGAGGGAGGATGCTGTCTATCACCGCATGGCGCACTGCGTGCTTATACGGTGTTTCTTACAGCCGTGCATCTCCGATGCACCTTGATAGTGCTATCTTCTCTACGACTAACTACACGTTTCCAAGGTGCGAATCGGGAGGGGAGTGCTGTCTATCACCGCATGGCGCACTGCGTGCTTATACGGTGTTTGCTTACAGCCGTGCATCTCCAACGTACTATGATTACGCTATCTTCATCTGAACCACTGCTGTATATCTTTTACTTATCCTGATGATGTTATTCTTCAGCGTTGCTGAATGTTTGGCGTTTACCAGCCGCCGGACGCGCCGCCACCACCGGTTGAACCGCCACCGAAACTGCCGCCGCTGAATCCTCCGCCGCCAAAGCCACTGCCGCCGCGACCTGTGCCCGGGCGGATAAGCATAGGTAATACGAATGCTATGGCCATTGCCTTTCCACAGTGACGACAGACGTATTTATGTACGCCCTGTCCCGTTGTATAATATGTAGGATTTGATACTACTTCATCTCCTATAAAAGCCTCAGCTCTGGCACCGCAATAAGGACATTTTTCAAAATTTTTACTACCTGCATATTCAAGAACTTTGACATCTTTACAAGCCGGACATTGCCACACGTCGTACTCGGCAGCACCTATTCTGCTCTCCGTCGTCTGAACGGGTGATAGTGCCATAAGTCCTTGCTGCGGCTTTAACGACTGCATTTTTTCGCAACAATGCTCGCATACCGGCGGAGTATTTCTCACTACTTTCATATAGTGCTTATTCAGGTAATAAGCGATTAATGGCAATCCGAAACCAAGGAATGATAATGCCAGTGAAAAAACATTGTTACCAGACAGTTTCTTGTACCTTACAGCCCTCGGCTTAGTCTTGTTAGAATTATACGAAACAAATACATAAATAGTGAGAACTACAGCTATAAATGCTCCCCACGATAAGAGTGAGAACATTATTTCGGACATTGTAATGGATTCCGATGCAGAAGAATCGTTTTGATACTTGGATTTAAGTTCTTGCTGCAAGTCCGGGTTCAGAAGTACTTGCCTTACTCGTGACACTGCAAAATACACGCCTCCGTCATAGTCGCCATCCTTGAAGCGAGGAAACATTTCTTCACGGAGAATTCTGCTTGAAATGATATCCGGCAGAGCACCTTCCACCCCGTAGCCGGTGCGAATAACGGCTTTTCTGAGGTCTTTGACTACAAGAATGAGCAATCCGTTATCATTATCGGACTTTCCTATACCCCAGTGCATAAAAAGGTCCGTGGCAAAAGAGTCGTAATCATCGGTATCAATATTATCAACCACAACGGCAACAGCCTCGACAGACGTTTTATCCCAAATATCACCTAAGATACTATCAACTTTCGCCTCTGTCTGCGGAGAAATAATACCGTCAGGATTAGAAATGTAACGAGTACGGTTTTCAATATGCACGTTGGGAACGGTCTTAACACTATAAGTAGCCGCAAAAAGTGATAACACCGTGATAACAAAGGAGGCAAATGTAAAAAGTCTTTTCATTATTGATGAGAAAAGTCCTGCTATACTGCAGGTAATTTAAGTCCGTTAAGTTTTCTATATAAATCCAAAGCATACACGTCAGTCATAGCAGACACATGGTCAACAACGGCTTGTATTCTATGGAAAAGATTTTCCGAATGTACTTCGTACTGCTCCGGTACTCTTGAGAGGAGTAATCTTGAGTAATTCAGTTCCGGATATATGACGGCATGGATAAGTTTTTCAAGCAAGAAAGTAATAATCCTGTTACCTGCAATTTCAATATCAACCACTTCGCTTGAATTATACAATCTGCGGTAAGAAAGTTCCGCACACCTCCTGTATCCACCGTGTTCAAGTTCCGGAATGTTATCTATGAGCGAGCCGGTGAAAGAGCCGTCAAGGATAGCTTCTTCATTTTTCACGAAAGCCTCAGCAGTCTTAATAACCAAAGCACCGATAACACAAGAACGAAGATACGCAATCTTCTCGTTAGGGTCAGTGACACGCTCCATATTTCTTTTCATGGAAGCAAGTCTGTCACCCTCAAAGAAACCGAGGAAAAGGTCAATAACTTCCGCTGTTGACAGGATTTTGAGTTTATGTGCATCTTCGATGTCCATAACTTCATAGCATATATCATCAGCAGCCTCCACGATGTACACAAGCGGGTGACGAGCGTACTTGATGCCGGATTTAGTATCAATTCTCTTAATCTGCAATTCGTCTGCAATACGCTTGTAATCATCAATTTCCGTAGTAAAAAATCCAAACTTATTTTTAGTGGCAAGTGTAGAGTCAAACGGATATTTTACAATTGAAGCAAGCATAGAATACGTCATAGCAAATCCGCCGCGACGTCTGCCGTTGAACTGGTGAGTGAGGAGACGAAAAGCATTGGCATTACCTTCGAACTTTATCAAGTCCTGCCACTGATGACTGTCAAGAAGCGATTCCAGGCATTTACCTTCGCCTTCGGAAAAAAACGTTGAAATAGCTTTTTCACCTGAATGTCCGAAAGGAGGATTTCCGAGGTCATGTGCGAGACATGCGGCAGCAACAATTTCGCCGAGGTGTGACAACTTTTGTCTGACATCAGCATCTTCGTATTTATGCCAGAGCACTTCCGCAACTTCATTAGCGATAGACCGTCCACAACTCGACACTTCAAGACTGTGAGTAAGACGGTTATGGACAAAGATACTACCCGGCAACGGGAAAACCTGAGTCTTATTTTGAAGTCGGCGAAACGGAGAAGAAAAAATCAGTCTGTCGTAATCTCTCTGGAAATCGCTGCGAAGTCCGGGCTTGCTGTCATGGTAATCTTCAAGTCCGAATCGTTTATCATTAATAAGTGTTTTCCACTCCATAGTTCGTTATTCTTCTTGTTGAGTATAATCCTGGAAAAGGAGGTCATTGTAAGGGAATCGGGCGAGGTGAATTTCCTTGGCACGCTCGTAAATCTTACGTTTCAGTTCCTCAATGTTTCTACCGGTCTTGGCAGAAATAAATACACAGTTGTCCGACATTTTTGACATCCAACTTTGACGAAGTTCCTCAAGCGAAATATTTGCTCTTGTTCTCGGCGTCAAGTCATCATCGTCCTTAGGGACAAAAGTGAAAGCATCAATCTTATTGAAGACCATAATCATAGGTTTATCAGACGCGCCGCATATTTCACGAAGAGTCTTATTCACCACTTCAATTTGCTCTTCGAACTGAGGGTGACTGATATCAACGACGTGCAGCAACACATCAGCTTCACGCACCTCGTCAAGAGTGGATTTGAAAGAATCGACAAGGTGAGTAGGCAATTTGCGGATAAATCCAACTGTGTCAGTGAGCAAGAACGGCAGGTTGTCAATAATCACTTTTCGGACAGTAGTGTCAAGAGTAGCAAACAACTTATTCTCAGCAAAAACTTCACTTTTGCTCAATAGGTTCATCAAAGTGGATTTACCAACATTCGTGTATCCGACGAGAGCCACACGAGTAAGTTTACCACGATTTTTTCTCTGAATAGACTTTTGACGGTCAATAGCCTTTAACTGCTCTTTAAGCCTTGAAATTTTATCAAGGATAATTCTTCGGTCCGTTTCAATCTGCGTTTCACCGGGACCACGCATACCGATACCGCCTCGCTGACGTTCAAGGTGCGTCCACATACGAGTCAGTCGAGGCAAGAGGTACTGATATTGAGCAAGTTCCACTTGAGCTTTAGCATTAGCCGTCTGTGCTCTACGCGCAAAGATGTCAAGAATTAGACTTGTACGGTCCAATACTTTAACTTGAAGTTCTTTTTCAATATTTTGAACTTGTTTTGAAGTAAGGTCATCATCAAAAATCGCCATAGCGATATCATTATCTTGAACAAACTGCCTTATTTCTTCCAGTTTACCCTTACCGACGTAAGTATGCGAGTTCGGAGAATCGAGTTTTTGAAGAAACTTTCTGACAGTCACCGCCCCCGCCGTATCGGCAAGGAAAGCAAGTTCGTCAAGGTATTCGTTAGCCTTCATCTCGTTCTGAGTAGGAGTAATAAGTCCCACGAGAACGGCATTTTCAGTAAAAGTATCTATATTTGCTTTATCTTCTTTCATCAGAAAAATGAGTTATTTATACTAATTTGCAAAGATACATTTTTTTTACTAAATCATCAAGAATTAGTTACTAATCAGCACGGCTCTTTCATTTAAAATATATAATAGAGTAAGTAAACAGACAACGTTATCAAGGAAAGTCGGAAACTTTCGGTTGTAAGTAACTCAGGGTAAGCAGATAGTGCGCCACCCTGAGATAGAAACGTCAACATATAACGAACCTCGGCGAGGTTCGGTCTGTGAAAATATAACCAAACACAAAGCATCTACCACAGACCGCACATCCCCGATGTGCGAATGTAGATGGAGGTATTCTTTCACCGCATGGCGCACTACGTGCTTATACGGTGTTTCTTACAGCCGAGCCTCGCCGAGGCTCCCTGATGATGAACTTTTGCTTGCTTTCATTTATAAAAACCAATCAATTTCTTTCATTCAAAGTGGAAAAATTGATGTCTTTTTACTCACTGTGCTGTATCTTTTTAAATGAAAGAGCCGTGTTATGTATAGAATTTATAAGGTGATTTGGATTAGATATGTCAGACTAATTGACTGCTTTTGTTAAATATTTACGAGGGTGTGTTATAATAAACTGCTCGGGGTTACGTTAATATCATATTAAGGTTTTTAAACAATGAGATTACGATTATTTACGATATACGTACTTATGTCTGTGCTATGCTGCGGTGTGGCATATAGCCGTGACGTCAAGATACATGGAAAAATTATAGATGAGAAAAAGGAAGCTATGGAATTTGTGACTGTCGGAATTTCAGGCACAGCTATCGGTACGATGTCAAAGGCAGACGGAAGCTATTATTTCAGCGCACCTTATAATGATACTATTTGTGTAACTTTCACTTGTATCGGCTACCAAAAAGTGGAACGCAAGATTATCGACCCTACAGACGATGTCACTATGAATATCTCCATGATTCCTACTGCTACTAACCTTGATGAAGTGGTGGTAACGGATTTCAAGAAGCAGACCTCACAAATGCAGACTATTGACGGTGGTACGGGGAAATTGATGCCAAACGTATCCGGCAATGGTGTTGAAGGTATGCTTGCTACTATGGCAGGTGTAAACAGTTCCAATGAAATGTCTTCGCAATACTCCGTCCGTGGCGGTACATTTGATGAAAACTCCGTATATATCAATGGTATAGAAGTTTATCGTCCACAACTTATAGCGTCCGGTCAACAGGAAGGGTTGAGTATCATCAACTCGGACCTTGTAGGAGCAATAGGCTTTTCCACCGGCGGTTTCACAGCCGAATACGCAGATAAAATGTCCTCAGTGCTTGACATCACATATCGCGAACCGGAGTCACTTGAAGGTTCTTTGACAATGAGTCTTACAGGAGGATCACTGTCATTCGGACAACATGCCGGGAAATTCAGTCAGATACACGGACTGAGGTACAAGCGAAACTCTTCATTGCTGAGTTCTATGGATACAAAGGGCGAATACGACCCGCGCTTTTTTGACTATCAGACGAACCTTATTTACCGTCCTAACAAGAAGTGGAAAATATCTTTCCTGGGCAACGTAGCACTTAACAACTATAAGTTCGTACCGGCATCACGAACGACGAATTTCGGTACGTCAACCGATGCCAAGCAATTCAAAGTGTACTTTGACGGTCAGGAAAAAGACAAATTCGAGACGTGGCTCGGAGCGTTGTCAATAGATTATATCCACTCCAAATCCACGGGACTTACACTCCAAACATCGGGCTACATAACTAATGAACTTGTAGCGTACGATATTCTCGGTGAATACTGGCTTGACCAAGCAGGTACTACCGGTGGCGAATCAGGGAATCAGATAGGTGGAGAATTGGGAGTAGGACGCTACCACGAACATTCAAGGAACAGGCTTAAAATGAGTGTATTCTCAATAGCACTGAAAGGCTATCAAGGCATAGGCGGACATAATATATCTTACGGACTGAATTTCAACCATGAGACGATAAATGAACGTTCACGCGAATACGAACTGCGCGACTCCGCCGGCTACACATTGCCTTTCAACCCTGATGCAATAGAAATGGTGTATAATCAATCTTCCTCACATTGGTTTTCCACAAACAGAATTTCATTTTATGCCCAAGATACATATAAGCTGGCAACGTCTGCAGGATATGTAAGCATAAATGGAGGTATCCGCGCAGGATATTGGGACTTCAGTAAGGAGTTTATCGTATCACCGCGCGCAAACGTATCTTTTGTGCCGGACAAAAATCCGTCATGGACAATGCGATTTGCCACAGGTATATATTACCAAAGTCCATTCTACAAGGAATATCGTCAACCTATCGTTGACTCAAACGGAAACTCCGTAATATACCTGAATAAAGACATCAAGTCACAGCAAAGTATTCACCTTATTTTGGGTACAGACTACACATTCCGTGCTTACGGACGTCCGTTCAAGATTTCAGGAGAACTGTATTACAAAAAACTTAACGACCTGATTCCTTACGAAATCAATAACCTCAAAGTGGTTTATTCCGGTATAAATGAGACAAACGGTTACACAGCCGGACTTGATATGAAACTATTCGGGCAATTCGTTCCGGGGAGTGATTCTTGGGTAAGTTTTTCATTGATGAAAACGAATGAAAATCTTAATGGTGTAAACGTACCGCGTCCTACAGACCGAAGATACAGTTTTGCACTATATTTCACGGACTATTTTCCAAAATTTCCACGACTCAAATTCAGTCTTAAAGGTATTTTCTCCGACGGACTTCCCACAACAGCCCCCCACTCCACTCGTGACAACGGATATTTCAGAGCACCTGCTTACAAGCGTCTTGATATAGGATTGTCGTACGCTTTGGTCAAAGAGCTTCAAGAAGGAGAAAGCCGTAGCGGACTTCTCAAGCACATCAAATCCGCATGGCTTGGTCTTGACGTGTTTAACTTGCTTGATATATCAAATGTATCCGGCTACTATTGGGTAACTGACGTCAACAAAATCCAATATGCAGTACCTAATTATCTGACACGCCGACAGATAAACGTAAGATTAAGTATTGACTTTTAATCAGCAATGATGATACTACAATGCAACGCATTAGGCACTCCACTTGGTGATAGTCACATACCTAAGAAACGAACCTCTGCGGAGTTCGGTCCATCGTAAATGTTTATAGCAAATATTCTGATTATTTTACAGACCGCACGCTCTCAGACCTTCCTTGATGACGTATTCTTTATTCGTTATCACCCGGTGGCGTACAAAGTGATTAGAAATTATAAAGGGGGACCTTTCTCAAGGCACCCCCTCCAGTTTCCAATAGGTACAATTTCTAAGGTAAAAAAGATTGTTTTAGGTTTGCGGTACAAAGGTCGCTCTTTTATTTGACCCAACAAAATAATTTTATATGTTATGCAACATATTTTTTATAATCAAATAATCAAGCAGCCGTTCAGCTTTGTCCTTATCGCCTTATAGTCCAATCACTTATGCCTATTATAAATTCTAAGCAAAAATTGTTAATACAGCAATAAAATTTGCCGTTATTCTTCGAATTTACGGATTTCAAAGTTATTTCCGTCAAAAATCCCGTAAGTAAAATGAGATATCCAATCGCCTAAAATGGCAACTGTTACGTCAGGCATACTTACAGGGTGATAGTCAAGTACCACGTGGCGGTGTCCGAATAAGAAGTAATCAATTTTTTTAGAATGAGTGGCATTGTATTGGCAAGCAAACTGTACGAATTTATCTTTTTCGGCATTTTTAACGACGTACTTAAATCCGTTTTCTCTGCTATGGCTTGACCAGGCATAGGCAAAAGGAATAGTCCAATTAGGCGGAATAATGGAGTATAGTCTTTGACAAAAATGATTTCGGAATACGGCTCTGATAAATTTAAATCCACGCTTAAGGCTGCCTAATGCATCACCGTGAGCAAGATAAAAAGTCTTGCCTGACAATTCGGTAATAACCTCACCGTCAACGACATTCATTCCAATCTCGTTTTTAAGATAGTCAAAGAGCCAAATATCGTGATTACCAACTATCCACGTAATTTCCACACCAGAATCCGCAAGACTCGCCAATGCTCCGAAAAATCTCACATATCCGCGAGGCACAACAGTCTTGTACTCGAACCAATAATCCAGAATATCGCCCAATAGGTAAAGTTTTTCCGCTTTATCCTTAATAGAGTCAAGGAAGCGTACCACTCTACGCTCATAGTCAAGCGGCGGAACAAGATACTTGGCACCTAAATGGAGGTCAGATATAAAATAAACGTTTTTCATTCATTATAGCATACCTAATTCAAGCTTAGCCTCTTCGCTCATCATATCCTTATTCCACTCCGGTTCAAAAACGATATTGATATTAACGCTGTTAATGTCCTTAATACCTTCAAGTTTGTAACGAGCATCATCAACAATAAAGTCAGCCATCGGGCAGTTAGGTGCAGTCATTGTCATATCAATAAGCAAATCAGCGGAATCCGTAACTTCAATTTTATATACGAGTCCAAGACTATAAATATCAACGGGAATTTCCGGGTCATAAACAGTCTTAAGCACTTCTATTACTTTTTCTTCAAGCTTCAATCGTTCTTCGGGAGTCATAATTATTTTATCACGTTATAACTGTTAGTAGTACACAATGAGAGACAAAGTTATGAAATAAATTGCTACAATCAAAAATATTTTTTAACTTTGCGAACGTAACACAAAAAAATTAATACAATGAATTGGTATAAAAAACTACTCGTGGCATTAGCCCTCACTGCATTTATTTTTACGCCTGCAATGGCACAGTTCCGAATCGGTGCAAAGGCAGGTATTGCTATTAACGACTTGAAATTCAACAAGGAAGTTCTTGAATCAGACAATCAAAAAGGATTCACAGGCGGTATTATCACGGAATTCACTATGCCGATCATTGGTGTAGGAGTTGATGCATCAGTGCTGTATGCACGTCGTTCTTTTGACGTAACCGAAAAAGATGGCACAAACACAACCGATAATCGTGATTACCTTGACATACCTATCAACCTGAAATGGAAAATCGGCTTGCCGGTAGTAGGTAAAATAGTGACACCGTACATCACAACCGGTCCTGACTTCTCATTCCTCCTTTCAAAGAAGAACATCAGTAATGCATGGAACAACAAGACAGTTGACACAGCATGGACAGTAGGTGCAGGGTTGCAATTTTTTAACAAGTTACAAATCGGCGCAACTTACGGTTGGGGACTTACAAAGTCCGCTTCAAACGATGACGCTCTGTATTCAAAAAGTCGCTGCTGGACTATAACCGCATCATTTTTCTTCAATTAAGGAGAATAAAAAAACGGATAAACGCGTTGCAAAAAAAGCAATGCGTTTTTTATGTTTTTAAATATATTTATCGGGCGAAGTAATATTTTGATAAATCAATTTTTATCATTACTTTTGCAACGTCAAAGTGACAGAAAAAAGACTCTGAGAAGCAGCATTTTACGCATTATCTCCAATATGCGAAAAATAATTACAAATCAGAGCGAAATAAGATAATTAACTAATTTATTTACAAATAACTAACATTTGTTATGAATATTTCTCACATTGAGCACATCGGAATCGCAGTACCGTCATTAGACGAAGCAATTCCTTTTTATGAAAACATTCTTGGTTTTAAATGTTTCGCAATTGAAGAAGTTGCAGACCAAAAAGTTCGCACAGCATTCTTCAAAGTAGGTCAAACAAAGATTGAACTTCTTGAAGGCACATCAGAAGACAGTGCAATCTCAAAATTCATTGCAAACAATGGTGGTCGTGGTGGTATCCAGCACGTAGCATTCGCAGTAGAAGACGGAGTAGCAAACGCACTTGCAGAAGCAGAAGAAAAAGGCTGCAGACTTATTGACAAGGCTCCACGCAAAGGTGCAGAAGGCTTGAACATTGCGTTCTTACACCCAAAATCAACAAACGGCACACTCGTAGAACTCTGCGAAGATCCGAAAAAGAAATAATTGTACTCAATTTTCACTTATCATAAAAGACACTTACAATAATGAGCAGTCAACTTGAAAAAATAAAAGAGCTTATTGCCCTCAGAGAGGAAGCACGCCTCGGAGGTGGTCAAAAAGCCATAGACAAACAGCATGAACGCGGCAAATACACAGCACGCGAACGTATTGCCCAACTTCTTGATGAAGGAAGTTTTGAAGAACTTGATATGTTCGTACGCCACCGCTGCACAAACTTCGGACAAGAAAAGAAATCATTCCCGGGTGATGGTGTAGTGACAGGTTACGGAACTATAGACGGTCGTCTTGTTTACGTATTTGCACAGGATTTCACAGTGTTCGGCGGTAGTCTTTCAGAGACAATGGCACTCAAAATCTGCAAAATCATGGATATGGCAATGAAGATGGGTGCTCCTGTTATCGGTCTTAACGACTCAGGCGGCGCACGTATCCAGGAAGGTATCAACGCACTTGCAGGTTACGCAGAAATTTTCCAACGTAACATTATGGCATCAGGCGTAATACCTCAGATTTCATGTATCCTCGGTCCATGCGCAGGTGGTGCAGTTTACTCTCCTGCTCTAACAGACTTCACTATCATGGCAAAAGGAATTTCATACATGTTCCTTACAGGTCCAAAGGTAGTAAAGACAGTTACAGGTGAAGATGTTACCCAAGATGCACTCGGCGGCGCAGAAGTACACGCATCAAAGAGTGGTGTAGCACACTTTGCAGCTGAAGACGGCGAAGATGCAATCCGCATAGCACGCAAGCTCTTCAGTTACATACCTCAAAACAACCTTGAAGAAGCACCACTTGCTGAATGTAATGACCCTATTGACCGTGTAGAAGACTCACTTAACGAAATTATCCCTGATTCAGCGAACCGTCCATACGATATGTACGACGTAATCGGTGCAATAATCGATAATGGAGAATTCCTTGAAGTACAACGCGACTATGCAAAGAACATCATTGTAGGTTTCGCACGTATGAACGGACAGTCAGTAGGTATCGTAGCAAATCAGCCTAAATACCTTGCAGGTGTCCTTGACTGCAACGCATCACGTAAGGGAGCGCGTTTCGTAAGATTCTGCGATGCATTCAATATTCCATTGGTAACACTTGTTGACGTACCGGGCTTCTTACCGGGTACAGGTCAAGAATACAATGCCGTAATTCTCCACGGTGCAAAACTTCTTTACGCATACGGTGAAGCAACAGTACCAAAAGTAACTGTAACACTCCGCAAGAGCTACGGTGGCAGCCATATCGTGATGAGCTGTAAGCAACTTCGCGGCGATATGAACTACGCATGGCCATCAGCAGAAATCGCAGTTATGGGTGGCGCCGGTGCAGTAGAAGTCCTCTACGCTAAGGAAGCAAAAGCCGCTGAAAATCCACAAGAAGTATTGGCAGAAAAAGAAGCAGAGTACAACAAACTGTTCTGCAATCCTTACAACGCTGCTAAATACGGTTATATTGATGACGTTATCGAACCGCGTAACACACGTTTCCGTGTCATCAGAGCACTTCAACAATTAGCAACCAAGAGGGTTACAAATCCTGCTAAAAAACACGGCAACATTCCATTGTAATAAAGATGAAAAAGAATCTATTAATACTATTCATTGCTCTATTAGGCTTTTCAACCGCTGCATTTGCTCAAAGCCGCAACGGATTGAAAATCAATGAAGTGATGGTAAGCAATGAAACGAACGCTATAGATGATTTCGGCAACAGACATGCGTGGATAGAATTATTTAACTCAACTCACGCACCACTTGAAATCTCAAGCGTTTATATCACAAATGATAAGAGCAACCCAACGAAATACCCTGTTCCATTAGGTGATGTTAATACAAAGATACCTAAGAGACAGCACGTAATTTTTTGGGCTGACGGTATGCCGTCACGCGGTACATTCCACTTGAATTTCACACTTAAAGCAGGTGAAGAAAACTGGATTGGCGTATATGATGCAGACGGTAAAACTCTCATTGACGAAGTTACAGTACCTGCAAGTCTCGGCGTTGACGAATCTTACGCACGCAGCACAGACGGCAGCGGCAACTGGGAAGTAAGAAATGATGTAGGCGACAAATACATCACTCCTTCAAGCAACAACGTCATTCGCGATGTCAACAACAAGATTGAAACATTCAAGACGAGAGACTCTCACGGATTTGCTATGACACTAATGGCAATGGGCGTAGTATTCTCAGCATTGATAGTACTCTGCCTCAGCTTCCTGCTCATCAGCAAAATCGGTAGTGCTGTAGCACGTCGCAACAAACGCGAGTCAATCGGTAACGGTGATGAAATTCCGGGGTCATTAGCAGATTCAGGTGAAGAAATTGCAGCAATCGTAATGGCACTTCACGAGCATCTTGACACCCACGACAAAGAATCAATGGTTCTTACAATCAACAAGGTTCGTCGCAGTTACTCACCTTGGAGTTCAAAAATCTACGGTCTTCGCCGTATGCCAAAATAAATTTCAAGTCTCAATTTTCTAAGTACAAATAAAAAATGAAAGAATACAAATATAAAATTAACGGTAACACTTACAATGTAACCATCGGCGATATTGATGACAATATGGCACAGGTTGAAGTAAACGGTGTACCTTACAAAGTTGAGCTTGAAAAAGCTCCTGCAGTAAAAGTGGCATCTGCTCCGCGTCCATCAGCAGCACCAAGAACAGAAACAGGAAATAAAGTAATTTCAAAACCTGCAGCCACAGGCGGTGCAAATGCAGTAAAAGCACCACTTCCGGGCGTAGTCCTTTCAATCAACGTAAAGGAAGGCGACACAGTGAAAGCAGCAGACACAATTCTTATGCTTGAAGCAATGAAGATGGAGAATGCCATTCACGCAGGTCGTGACGGAAAAGTAAAATCTGTAAATGTAAAACAGGGTGACTCTGTTCTTCAAGACGATGTTCTTGTAGTAATTGAATAATCATCTCACCTTAAAGAATTTGAAATCACATTAAAATGGAACAAACTTTTGGTGAATTTTTAGTATCGAACTTAACAGAGTTTTGGCATTTCACAGGTTTTTACAATGCCACATTCCCCCACTTTGTTATGCTCGCCGTAGGTCTATTCTTTATATGGTTAGCCATAAAAAAGAATTTTGAACCTATGCTGCTTGTACCTATCGGTTTCGGTATTTTGATTGGTAACATACCATTTAACACTGAAGCCGGACTTGAAATAGGTATTTATGAACAAGGCTCCGTACTAAACATATTGTACAACGGAGTAAGTGCAGGTTGGTACCCTCCATTAATTTTCTTGGGCATCGGTGCCATGACAGACTTTTCAGCGTTGATAGCAAACCCGAAATTGATGCTCATCGGTGCAGCAGCACAGTTTGGTATCTTCGGAGCATATATGGTAGCTCTTGCAATAGGATTTGCTCCTGACCAAGCCGGTGCAATCGCAATCATCGGTGGTGCAGACGGTCCAACAGCCATCTTCTTGTCATCAAAACTTGCACCGAACTTGATGGGTGCGATAGCAGTGTCAGCATATTCATATATGGCACTCGTACCTGTAATCCAACCGCCTATTATGCGCTTGCTTACCACAAAGAACGAACGCCTTATCAAGATGAAACCTGCACGTGCGGTGTCACAAAACGAGAAAATCATATTCCCGATTGTGGGCTTGCTCCTTACATGCTTCGTAGTGCCGACAGGTCTTCCACTTCTTGGTATGCTCTTCTTTGGTAACTTGCTTCGCGAATGTGGCGTAACAACCCGTCTTGCAAAAACCGCAAGCAACGCTCTTACAGACGTCGTGACAATCCTCCTCGGTATGACAGTAGGTGCTTCTACTCAAGCCACTACATTCCTTACCAAGGATACAATTTTCATCTTCTTCTTGGGCTTCATGGCATTCATCATTGCCTCAGCATCAGGAGTATTGTTTGTAAAGTTCTTCAACTTGTTCTTGCGCAAAGACCAAAAAATCAACCCGCTTATCGGTAATGCCGGAGTATCTGCAGTACCAATGTCTGCACGTATTTCGAACAACCTCGGACTTGAATACGATGCATCAAACTACTTGTTGATGCACGCTATGGGTCCAAACGTAGCAGGTGTAATCGGCTCAGCAGTAGCAGCCGGTGTATTGTTAGGTTTCCTTGCATAATAATAAGCTACAATCATAAAAGACTATGTCCGTCGGGCATAGTCTTTTTTTTTCGTACAAATCAGAACAAAAAGGCAGTAAAAATAGTTATAAAAAATACATTACAGACTGTTATACATTATGCCAAAAATTAGATAAAGATGATTTCTCAAAAAGCAATACAATACCTCTACAAAGAGTACAATGAGAGACCCGAATCTCCTGATTGCTTGGACTTCGATGCACTGTTCAGCATACCAAGCGAATACCATTGCATTTCCATCAATGAAGAAAACATCGAAATAGGCAGCATCTCTCAAGCATCACCTTTCCGCACTATATCTCTTCGACATATAAATGCAATCGTCAACCTTGAAGAAAACATCGCAATAGTACTTAATAATTCTATCATATTTCTGAGCAAACTTTCAAAAGATATTTTCATCGACATAAGACGTCAATCTCCTTCAGTCATGGAAAAGATAAAGCAATTATTTCATTGCTGATTCAATCCGGTACTCTCTCACTTAAAATACACCCACAAGTTCACACCTCGGAGGAGTTCGGTCTGTGTTCAAGGCATCAGTATTACACTGTTACACTCTGTCCCACCTGTCCCACTGTCCCACGTCTGTTTCATGGGACAAACGGGACAAAGACTAATTTAGGGAGTTTCAGTTAATGCGCTCAAAAAATATCGGTTAACTGCCTTATGTTTGA
>SAMEA104315426__coassemble_329_pt1 | contig 35463 bp, 23 predicted proteins | sample SAMEA104315426__metabat2_low_PE_027 | metagenome-assembled genome bin SAMEA104315426 (sample SAMEA104315426) | gut metagenome | biome: Monkey gut; feature: monkey-associated habitat; material: faeces | place: China | collected 2013 | reverse complement strand
AGAAGAATTTTACAAACATATTACGTAATTTTGCACTTGCCAGTTGAACCTGCGGTGAAATATTTTTTGTAATAACTTGTTAAAAGTATTGACAAGGGCATCGGATTTTTGTAATTTTGCAACGAATTTGCCTAATTGTGCAAATACTTGAAGTTATGGGAAATAAAACGCATAAAGGTTTGGCTGTAATAAATGCTCGCATCACTGCTGTTGTGAGTGTTTCATTGGTGTTGCTGATACTCGGCATTGCCGCCTTTACTGCGATAATAACTTCCGAGATAACCAAAGATATTAAGGAAAATCTCGGTTTTGACGTATCGCTTGTAGATGATGTGGCTCAAGAAGATGTGACGAGAGTACATAATCTACTTTTACATAATCCTGCAGTGCGTGAGGCTGTAGTGGTAACACCTGATGAAGCAGCCAAAGAGTGGGAGGTTGATATGGGTGAAAATGTGATAGAACTCTGTGATGTCAATCCGTTCCCCACTGTGATTGAGGTGAAAGTTAAAGCCAAATATGCTGCATCGGATTCAATAGCAAAAGTTACGGACTATATCCGTAAAGACCGTGCGGTGAGCAATATAAGCCTTAATTCCGACTTGATAGATTCCATTACTGATAATACACAGACGCTTTACTTGATACTCAGTCTTATAGGTGTGGCGCTCTTGTTAATATCATTTGTGCTTATAAACAATACTGTCCATCTGACGGTGTATTCACGCAGGTTCTTAATTCATACGATGAAACTTGTGGGTGCTACTCACGGATTTATTCGTCGTCCGTTTATCATAGATAACGTAATAAACGGTGCGATTGCAGGTCTGCTCGCAGATATAGTACTTCTGCTGTTCTTGCTTTACGGTCCTGAAAGAAATGTGATATATGCGGCATTGAAAACGGAAATGACGGTAATCGTATTTTCAGCATTGATATTGACAGGAATTGTGATATGTGCCATAGCATCGCTGCTTGCGGCAAATAAGTATCTCGGTAAGGAATACGATGAAATGTTTGAATAAAAAATAATTATACATAATGCAGAATATAAAAATAAAGGAAGATTTGCAGTTGGAAAAACAACGTGTAGGTATCCCTCTTACAAAGACAAATTTACAAGAAGAGAAACAACGTGTAAGTTTCCCTCTCACAAAGACAAATTTTATCTTAATGGGTATAGCCGGAGCAATAATTGTGCTTGGCTTTTTACTGATGCTCGGAGGCAGTTCCACAGAGGAAGCGTTTAATCCGGATATCTATTCACCTCGCAGAATCGTAGTTGGTCCTACGATAGCATTTCTCGGTTTTATTTTTATGGGTTTCGGTATTATATACCGCTCAAAGAAGGAGAGAGAAAACGACAAGTAATAAAAGTATTTACAACAGAATAAACAGATTATAATCAATGGATTGGTTACAAGCCCTTATCCTCGGCATTATCCAAGGTCTTGCCGAGTATCTTCCTATCAGCAGTAGCGGACACCTTGAAATATTCCGTCAGATATTGGGAATAGACCTTGGCGGAAAAGAGTCGCTTGCTTTTGACGTTACTCTTCATGTGGCAACAGTGCTTTCAACGATATTTATTTTGTGGAAAGAATTTTTACCACTTTGCACGAGCTTCTTTACATTTAAGCGAGATGAGAATTTTACATACGTTCTTAAAATCCTCGTGTCATGTATTCCTGTGGCAATAGTAGGCTTGGCATTTAAGCCTATTGTGGAACAGTTTTTTGAAGGAAATCTCGTGATAGTGGGTACATGTCTTATGGTGACGGCACTCTTGCTCGCATTTTCTTACTTTTTCAGGACATCACCTGTTGCCGCACTTAAAAAAGGTAATGAAGGACGCGATATAACTTGGACCGATGCAATAATTATCGGTATTGCACAGGCGGTAGCGGTATTACCGGGTTTGAGTCGATCAGGTACTACTATTGCAACAGGTATTCTTATCGGTGACAAGCGCGAGAAGGTGGCTACGTTCTCATTCTTTATGGTGATAATTCCTATTCTCGGTGAGGCAGCCCTTCACGTTAAGGATATGCTTTTCCCTGATGCGGAACAACTTGCAGAGGCTGCAACGCAGGCAGCAGTAGGTGTTGTGCCATTGCTTATAGGCTTCCTTTCTGCATTCGTAGTGGGTTGTATTTCATGCCGCTGGATGATAAATCTTGTAAAAAAAGGTAAACTTATATGGTTTGCCTGGTACTGCGCAATAGTAGGCGTGATTTGCTTATTCGTCGGATAAAGAAAGAGTGTATGGATTTTATCACAGGCGAAATATTATACATTGACAAACCGCTGAAATGGACATCGTTTGACGTGGTTAAGCGTATTCGCGGTGTCCTTCTTCGTCGCCTTAAGAGGAAGAAATTCAAGGTTGGTCATGCCGGAACACTTGACCCTCTTGCTACCGGGGTGATGATAATTTGCACCGGTAAGGCTACTAAGCAGATAGAGTCATTACAAGCAGAAGTGAAAGAGTATGTTGCGGAAATCACGTTTGGTGCTACAACACCATCTTTTGACCTCGAGACGGAAATTGATGCCACTTATCCTATAAGTCATATAAGCCGTGAGTTGGTGGAAAATACATTGTCACAGTTTACCGGAGAAATAAATCAAGTACCTCCGGCATTTTCTGCATGTAAGATTGACGGACACCGTGCGTATAAAATGGCAAGAAAAGGTGAAGACGTAAATCTTAAAGCCAAAACACTTGTTATAGATGAGATAGAGTTGCTCAGTTACTCTCAGGAAAAAATTTCTGTCAGAATAGTGTGCAGTAAAGGTACATATATCCGAGCGCTTGCCCGCGACATCGGCGAAGCTCTCGGCACCGGTGCGCACCTTACGGCTCTGAGAAGAACGAGGGTGGGAAACGTTAAGATAGAGGATTGTATGAGTGTTGACGATGCTACAAAGATGCTTGAAGAAGTGGAGATCGTTATACCTCAGGAAGATTAAGAAAAGTATTAAATAATCATTATATAATGAAGTTATCGCAATTTAAATTTCGTCTGCCACAGGAACTTATTGCACAGTTTCCTTGTGAACATCGTGATGAATGCAGGCTAATGGTAGTGAACCGTAAGACCGGTGAAATAGAACATCGTATTTTTAAGGATATCCTTGAATATTTCAATGACGGAGATATGTTTATCTTTAATGATACCAAGGTTTTTCCGGCTCGTCTTTACGGAAATAAGGAAAAGACCGGTGCGCAGATTGAAGTTTTTCTCTTAAGAGAATTAAATGAAGAACATAAATTGTGGGACGTGCTTGTAGAACCGGCACGCAAAATCCGTATCGGAAATAAATTGTATTTCGGCGATGATGATTCTATGGTGGCGGAAGTGATTGATAATACCACTTCTCGCGGTCGTACTCTCCGCTTCCTTTACGACGGTCCTCATGACGAGTTTAAGAAAAACTTGTATGCCCTCGGTATGACTCCGCTCCCTTCTTACATTGAACGTGAACCTGTGCCTGAAGATGCTGAAAACTATCAGACTATTTTTGCAGCCAAGGAAGGCGCTGTGGTAGCACCGTCTGCGGGACTCCACTTCAGCCGTGAACTCATGAAGCGCCTTGAAATCAAGGGTGTAAATCTTGAATTTATGACCGTTCACAGCGGACTCGGAAATTATCGTGAAATTGATGTTGAAGATCTTACCAAGCATCGTATGGATTCAGAACAAGTGGAGATTAATGATGAGCTTGTAAGTCATGTAAATGCTACTAAAGATGCGGAACATAAGGTAGTGGCTATCGGTTCTTCAGTTCTTCGCGGTATGGCGAGTGCTGTGTCAATGGGTGGACACTTGAAGACCTATATAGGCTGGACAAACAAGTTTATTTTCCCTCCGTACGACTTTACAGTTGCAGATGCGTTTGTGACTAATTTCCACATGCCGTACTCAACACTCTTGATGATGTCAACAGCATTCGGTGGATATGACTTGATAATGAAAGCATACGATGTTGCTGTCAAGGAAAATTATCGTTTCGGTGCTTACGGTGATGCGATGTTGATTATATAATTTATAGCGAAATGGTATTAAATGAGCGTGACAGCCGTAATGAAAGAGCCCTTGATGTGGCGCTTAAGATGATGACCGCTGCAAGAACTGCGCCTAAGGGACGCGGTCTTGATGCTGTTGAATCTGCAGTAGTGACAGGTGAGGATATTCTTCGTCTTTCCGCTGAAATGATGCGCCTGTACGAGCTTACCGGAAAGCCGGTGTATCAGCGCGACTCCGAGAATATAAAGAATGCACAGGCAGTACTGCTTGTAGGTACAAGACGTAACCCTATGGGGCTTAACTGTGCTAACTGCGGGTACGTCACTTGCGGAGAAAAGCCGGCGGAAGTGCCATGTGCAGTAAGTTCCGTTGACGTAGGTATAGCCCTTGGAAGTGCAGTGGCGATGGCAGCGGATATGAGAGTGGATACGCGCATAATGTTTTCCGTAGGAATGGCGGCAAAGTCTCTTGAACTGCTCGGAAATGGAGTGGAGCAAGTGTATGGGGTGCCGGTTTCCATTTCAAGTAAAAATCCCTTTTTTGATAGGAAATAATAGATGTCATAGTACGAATATATCCATTAACTGCTCTTTTTACGATAGTTAGTGGATATATTTATACCTTGTTTGATTAATAAGTGTCAACTTTGCAAAATAGTTGGCAGATAGTATAAAATGAAGTTTTGCAAGAGAATATTTATAGCGATAGTATTGTTTATGTCAGCCGTGAATAGCAGTTACGGCTTGGGCATAGACTTGGATACTATTGCATCTTGGGGAAAATTTCCAAAATTTTGCATTGACGTATATCGTTGGGGTGATAGAACTTTTAACGGCTATGATACGACCTACGTAGAGGGAACGGGGTATAAATTCAAGCTTATAGAGAAAAATGAGTCATGGATAGACTTTTACCATTTCCAGTTCGATGATGATAACACGATGAATATGGTTTCAGACCCGTCAACATCAATGGGACTTCACTTGTCTTACCTTGCATTGTCAGGCGGATACGATATAAACGTGTCAAAACTTTTCGGCGGTACCCCTCGAGCAAGAAAACGCTTTAATTTCGGTTTTACTTGCGCATTGTTAGCGGCAAACTTTTATTTCGTGAGCAATGACGTGGGTACTACGATACGGTGGTACGATAAAGAGAATAACAGGCTTTTCGGACCATACGATTTTTCAGGTATAAATTGCAGTTCCTGGGGAGTGGAAACGTATTATTTCTTTAATCATAAAAAGTATTCGCAAGCGGCTGTATTTGCATTCAGTAAAATTCAAAAGCGTTCTTCCGGTTCCTTTTTTGCCGGAATATCCTATCGTCAAGATGATTATTGTTTTGATTTCAGCGGGGAGCCGGAATATATAAAAGACTTGTTGCCGATGTCTTGGACGGGGTATGACTATCAATACAGGCGTCTTAACAGAAATTATGCCTTAAAACTCGGCTACGGTCATAACTTTGTATTTCCTCATAACTGGGTGCTTGGGGTTATGGAGTCACCAGTGGTGGGTATTCGCAGAGGTTCTATCGGTGATGAAAAATTGTCTAATACGGCATTGTCTTTTAATAACAGGATACAAGTGGGTGCCGCTTATAATAAAAAGCATTGGTTCGTAGGTCTTGACGGATATTGTGATATGGGACTTATCAAAGAGCGTGACCACTTATTTGTGAATATGATTCTGAGTTTTTCCGCTTCTGTGGGATTCAGATTTAATTTGTGGTGATTTGCAGGACAAGTAGGACGGGTGTGACGATTATAAAATTGTTTTTGTATAATGTTATAGTCGGGGAATCGGTAAAATTGATATTTTTTGAAAAAAAGTTTGAAAAAATTTTGGTAGTTCGGGAAAAAGCCGTACCTTTGCATCGCAATTGACACTTGGGCGTTTAGCTCAGCTGGTTCAGAGCATCTGCCTTACAAGCAGAGGGTCGGCGGTTCGAATCCGTCAACGCCCACTCAAGACGTCAATTCACGTCATAATTTTTTGTTTTTTGAAGTTAATTTCGGGCGTTTAGCTCAGCTGGTTCAGAGCATCTGCCTTACAAGCAGAGGGTCGGCGGTTCGAATCCGTCAACGCCCACAAGATAAACGAAAGTTTATCAAGTAGGTAGGTAAAAGCAAACTTTGTGTAAGCAACACAAAGTTTTTTTTATGCAATATCGGAAAAAATTATTACCTTTGTATGCAATAATTTAATAACCAATACAACAGTTATGTCTTTTATTGCAGATAGAGTAAAAATGGACGGTCTGACATTTGACGATGTCCTGTTAATTCCGGCTTATTCGGAAGTTTTACCTTCACAAGTTTCCCTCAAAACAAAGTTTTCCAAAAACATCACCCTTAACGTGCCTGTTGTCTCAGCGGCAATGGATACTGTTACCGAGCAAAATCTTGCAATCGCCATTGCGAGAGAAGGCGGTATCGGCGTAATCCACAAGAATATGTCGATTCAGGAGCAAGCGCGCCAGGTGCATGCTGTGAAACGTGCGGAGAATGGTATGATTTATGACCCTGTCACTATCAAACTCGGCTCAAAAGTGGGCGATGCTCTGAAGATGATGGAAGAGTACCATATTGGCGGTATTCCTGTGGTTGATGAAAATTGTCACCTTGCGGGAATTGTTACTAACCGTGATTTAAGATTTGAAAAAGACCTCACAAAGCCTGTTGATGAAGTAATGACGAAGGATAATCTTATCACTACCAATCAGTCAACAAATCTTGAAGAGGCTGCACAAATTCTTCAGCAATATAAAATTGAGAAACTTCCTGTCGTGGATAGTGAAGGTAAACTCGTAGGACTCGTTACCTATAAAGATATTACAAAGGCTAAGGATAAGCCAAATGCTTGTAAGGATAGTCTTGGCAGACTTAGAGTTGCTGCCGGAGTCGGCGTTACGGCAGATAGTATGCAGCGCGTAGTTGCTCTTGTAGAGGCTGGTGTAGATGCGATTGTGATTGATACGGCACACGGACATTCAAAAGGCGTGGTGTCTGTGCTGCGTGCTGTTAAAGAGAAATATCCTCAGATTGATGTAGTCGTAGGAAATATCGCTACCGGTGAGGCTGCTAAATTCCTTGTGGAAAACGGAGCAGACGGTGTAAAAGTGGGTATCGGTCCGGGTTCTATTTGCACCACGCGAATTATAGCCGGAGTGGGAGTACCACAGTTATCAGCCGTATATGACGTGGCAAAAGCACTTGAAGGCACAGATGTTCCCCTTATTGCAGATGGGGGTATTCGTTATTCCGGTGATATAGTAAAAGCACTTGCCGCCGGTGCATATTCAGTGATGCTCGGCGGAATGCTTGCCGGTGTTGAGGAGTCTCCCGGTGATACGATTATTTTTAACGGACGAAAATATAAAGCCTATCGTGGAATGGGTTCGCTTGAAGCAATGGAAAAAGGTTCTAAAGACAGATATTTCCAGGCAGGTGAAACGGATAGTAAAAAACTTGTGCCGGAAGGTATTGCTGCAAGAGTCCCGTATAAAGGTTCGTTGTACGAGGTGGTGTATCAGATGCTTGGCGGACTCAGAGCCGGTATGGGCTATTGTGGGGCAAAAGATATTATGGCACTTCATACAGCGCAGTTTACTCGCATCACTAATGCCGGAGTTGCGGAAAGTCACCCGCACGATGTGGCTATAACGGCAGAAGCTCCTAATTACAGTGCTTCAAACAGGTAAGCAAGTTTTAATTCATAATATATGGCTGATTCTATTCTTTAGAGTCAGCCTTTTTTATGGGTCAGACATTCTTTGTGAAAGGCACGGCTCTTTCAAAAAGTATTGAATAAAAAAAACTACTTCATTTCTGAAGTAGTTTTGTAGCGGGATCGAGAATTGAACTCGAGACCTCCGGGTTATGAATCCGACGCTCTAACCAACTGAGCTATCCCGCCATAACCGATTATGACTTTTATTGCGGTTTTGCGACTGCAAAGGTAATAAAACTTTTTTGTTTGTCAAAATTTTTATTGAAATATTTTTTTGCAGTTCTTGTATGTAGATTCCAATAAGAAGTGGGGCAAGTGTGTATCTATCACGGACCGCACCTCCCCGAGGTGCGAGTGTGTAGGGTGATATCCAGTCACCGCATGGCGCACCACGTGCTTATACGGTGTTACTTACAGCCGAGCCTCGCCGAGGCTCCCCGATGGCGCACCTTCTTCAGTATCTGACGGACCGCACCTCCCCAAGGTGCGAGTGGGTAGGGGGGCTATCCTATCACCGCATGGCGCACTTCGTGCTTATACGGTGTTTCCCACAGACAGAGCCTCGCCGAGGCTCTATGCCATTATTGTATAACCAACATTTTCTTTATAGCACGGAGCATTTTGCGGAGGTTGGAAACCATTTCCTGCGTTTCTTGCAGATAATTGAGGTAAACGTATAGGACTGTCATATTTCCGGATTTGTCGTTGCGGATATTGTCGTACAGTCTGTGACAAGCAGCAGAAACAAAGTCTTTAACACCGTCACACTGTTTGCGGAGCATTTTGATTTCGTCTTCCTTAGGGTTTTCAATTATTGCTAATGCTTTTGCGAATAAGTCGTTAATCATAGTTTCTATGGTATTGCACTCTTTCGCTTGCAATGCCGGGAGCGGACGGAAATTGTTGTCAATATGTTCTTTACAAGTTTCATTGATGCGTCGAAGATTGTAAATCATAGCCATACTTGTGTTGTTTGCCAAGTAGAACCATGTGTTATTCTCAAGTGCAGTGACGCGGTCAAGTTTGCTCATACATAGCGTTTCCTTTCGCCTATAGTTTTTGAGAACGTTTTTTTGCTTTATCAGCGAGCGTTCCGCATCTTCGAGTGGAGTGCCTTTATCGTTAAGGAAACCGAAAGTGATATTTTTATACGTTTTTTCCACGTATGTCAGTGTGGCTTTGTATTGTTCCGCAAGATATACTTTCAGTAAGTCCCACACTTCAGTATCCTGAGAAGAGAGGATAGTTGTGAAAAGAACGTCATCGTTTTCGTCGTTTTTCTGATTGTACTTTAAGTTGTTGTAAACCAGGTATGTGCCGGCTGCAAGCCCTATTACTATCATTGCGATGTAACCGCCCCAGTGCATTATACTCACCACAATTCCCGCACCTATGAATGCTACTCCGGCAGTGATGAACCAACCGCCTATTACCGATATCACACCGGTGATGCGGAACACTGCACTGTCTCTGCTCCATGCTCTATCCGCAAGCGATGCACCCATTGCCACCATGAATGTGACGTAAGTTGTAGATAGCGGTAGTTTCATGGAAGTACCTAATGCTATCAATAAGCCGGATATCACAAGGTTTATCGAACCGCGCACAAGGTCGTATGCAGCACCGTCTTCAAGGATAATCTGACTGCTGTCCATGCGCTTATTAATCCATTTTCTGACTTTTACGGGTGTGTGGTCGCGTACCCAATATATAGTAGATAAAGACAAGCGAACAAGTCGTCTTGCGAGTCTTGACGAACCGAACATTTCATCGCCGTCGCTCTGTTTTGAAAGGTTGACGTTTGTGTTCACTACCGCTTGTGCCTTTTTAGATGTAGCGAGAGAATATACCATTATTATGCCTGCACCGAGGAGAAACCATATTGATGTGTTTGCCGGATTGTTAAGGACACCCATCATCACGGTGTTAGGGTCTGTTGCGCCTGATGCGGCGTATTCCTGATATGATGCAAGCCCGGTAAGCGGTACGCCTATAAAGTTTACAAGGTCGTTTCCGGCAAATGCCATAGCGAGTGAAAATGTTCCTATCATCACTATCACTTTAAATACGTTTACTCCTATGCTGTGGAGCAATTGCATCACGATAGTGGAAACGATTAAGCAAGCTATGATTATAGTGCCTGTGTGTACGGCAATCCAGTCTTTTACATCGCTTGTCATAAAGGATAAGTCCTTAGTACCCTTAAGGAGCATAAAATATATGATAGCGGTAGTGGCAAGTCCGCCGAAGATGCCGATTTTCCATTTTAGATTTTTCTTATAGTCAAAAGTGAAATACAAACGTGTGAGGAATTGCACCAATGTACCGAAGAAGAATGCTACCGCTACGGAAAGGAAAATACCGATAATCACGGACAATGCTTTTTCAGTGTTCAGTAAATCTCCCATATCCACTGTGGATTCGCCTGATGTAATCTTAAATATTGAAACTACGAATGCTGCGCCAAGGAGTTCAAACACCATTGAGACGGTGGTAGAGGTTGGTAGCCCGAGTGTGTTAAATACGTCAAGAAGAATAATATCCACTACCATTACTGCCATAAAAATACATAGCAAGTCGTACACGGAGAAATTCTCCGGACGGAAAATGCCGTGGCGTACCACGTCCATCATTCCATTGCTCATTACCGCACCGAAAAATACACCGATAGCGGCTACTATAATGATGTGTTTGAATTTTGCAGCCTTGCTTCCCACGGCTGAATTAAGAAAATTTACTGCATCGTTGCTTACGCCTACCATCAGGTCAAAACAAGCCAGTAAAAACAGGAATATCACAATTCCTAAAATCACTATATCCATACTTTGCTTTTAAAATGTTTTTTCACTGCAAAATTCCGATAAAAATGTTGCATAAATATTTCAAAAAGATTATCCTTTTGTTACATAGTGATTTAGTTGGATTGAATGAGGTATTGATATGTGTCACCGCATGGCGCACTACGTGCTTATACGGTGTTTCCCACAGCCGAGCCTCACCGAGGCTCCCTGAGGATGCAACTTTTACTTGTTTTCATTTATAAAACACATCAATTTCTTCCACTTTAAATGAAAGAGCCGTAGGGTAGGATTAGTACGGCTTTGAACTTTATTTCGTAAAATTATGTTGTAAAACATAATTGTATTAATAAATAATTTTAGAAAATATTTTGCTATTACTAAAAATCTATTTAACTTTGTCGCATAATCGTTAAACAAACCATACCAAACACCTGGAAAACGAAAAATGCGAATTAAAACACGCCAAATATTACTACGCTTGTTTATTGTGCTTGCTGCAATGAACAGCGCCTTTTCGGCTTTAATCGCAAGTGAGAAATACGATGTAGCGATAATAGGCGGAGGTGCATCAGGTGTTTCTGCTGCAGTACAAGCTTCGCGTCTTGGATCTAAAGTGGTGCTTGTTGAGCAGACGGACTGGTTAGGCGGAATGCTTACAAGTGCCGGCGTAAGTGCCATAGACGGAAATTATCGTATGCGCGCAGGTTTTTGGGGTGAGTTTTGTGATTCATTAATCAGTTATTACGGAAGCGAATCGGCATTAAAGACGGGGTGGGTAAGCAACGTCCTGTACGAGCCGAGCGCAGGTGAAAAGATATTAACCGGTATTATTTCTCAGCAAAAGAACGTAACAGTGTTACGTAGAGCCACATTGGTTTCGTTGAAGAAAACGAGTGGTGATTGGGTTTGCAAGATAAACGATGGGAATGGAACGTTTGAATTTGTATCAAAAGTACTGATAGATGCCACTGAACTCGGCGATGTAGCCGCAATGGCAGGAGTAACTTTTGATGTTGGTATGGAAAGCCGGGAAGAAACCGGCGAAGATATCGCCCCTGAGAAAGGCAACGGTATCATTCAAGATTTGACGTATGTGGCTATACTTAAGGACTACGGGACTCCGCAGGACGTGTATAAGCCACATTCGTACAAGTCTGAAAACTATTCCTGCTGTTGCGTTAATTCAAATTGCGTAAATCCGTCAGAGCCGGAGAGAATGTGGTTGCCGGAAATGATGATTAATTATGGTAAATTACCCGGAGGAAAATATATGATAAATTGGCCTGTAGAGGGTAATGATTATTATGTGAATCTAATTAATATGTCTCCTGAGGAAAGAATTGAGTCACTGCAAGCGGCTAAGGATTTTACTTTGGGATTTATCTATTATATAAATAAGGAGCTCGGCTTTAAGACTCTGGCACTTGCAGATGACGAGTTTCAAACAGCAGACCGCTTGCCATATATTCCTTACCACAGAGAAAGCAGGCGCATCCACGGCAAGGTGCGATTTACCCTCCCTCATATAACCAAGCCATATTCACAGTTGCTTAAACTCTATAGAACCGCCATTGCCGTGGGTGACTACCCTGTTGATCAGCACCATGCACGCTACACGGGGACAGAGGAGTTGCCGGATTTGCATTTTTATCCGGTGCCTTCTTTCGGTTTGCCGTTAGGAACGTTAATTCCGGAGAATAGCGACGGTATTAATCTCATAGTGGCTGAAAAATCCATTTCAGTGTCAAATATTGTCAATGGCACTACACGTCTTCAGCCTGTAGTGATGCAAATAGGGACTGCCGCAGGAACTGTTGCTGCACTTGCAGTGCAAGCCGGCTGTGATGTGGAAGATGTATCCGTCAGAGAAGTACAGTCATTAATCCTGGCAGCGGGCGGATACCTGTTGCCGTACCTTGATGTAGATAAGACAGACAGCCGCTTCAAGGCTTACCAGAGAATAGGTGCTACAGGTATTCTTCACGGCTACGGCAAAAATGAAGGTTGGACTAATGAGACATGGCTCAATGCCGACTCGCTGATGTACTGCGACGAACTTGCACCGATAGCGGATTTCTATTCACTGAAGAAAATAGATTTTTCGCATAAGCCTCTTACTGTTCAATACCTCAAAAAGGTAATTGACAAGATTGCAAAAGCTCAAAAGAAAGCAGTGACAGATACGGAATACCGTAATGCTGCAAGCATAGCGAAAATTAGTGATGAAAACTCTATGACAATTACTCGAGGCGAATTTGCCGTAATGATAGATAATCTTTTTAATCCGTTTTCAAAAGATGTCACTATTACCGGTGAATTTATTCAGTGATAAATTAATTTTAAAAACAATACACTTAACTTAATATCATGTCAGACAGAAGACAATTTCTCAAAGAACTTGCAGTTATAGGTGCTGCTGCGGTAACAGTGCCGTCAGTGATGGGCGCACGTAAGGAAAAGTTGACCGATGAGCAAAAAGCACGCATTGCAGCAAATGCGGACAATGATTCATATTGGCTTGTAGAAAAAAATAAGGGACTTAAAATTACCGGTACTTTTCTTGATGAAATTTCACATGATATACCTCATCAAAACTGGGGTGTGAAGGAATGGGATCAGGACTTTCAGTACATGAAAGCGATAGGAATAGATACGGTGATAATGATACGTTCCGGTTATCGTAAGTTTATAACTTTTGATTCACCTTATCTTCAGTCAAAAGGTTGCTATCGTCCGTCACAGGACTTGCTTGAAATGTTTTTGACTCTTGCAGATAAGTACGGAATGAAATTTTACTTCGGACTTTATGATTCCGGTCGCTATTGGGATACGGGTGATATGTCGTGGGAAGTAGAGGATAATCACCATGTGATAGATGAAGTATGGAAGAATTACGGCAGTCGTCATAAGAGTTTCCAAGGCTGGTACATAAGCGGTGAAATCAGCCGTGCCACTAAGGGTGCTATCGGTGCATTCCATAGTCTTGGAAAACAGTGTAAAGACGTTTCCGGCGGACTGCCGACGTTTATTTCACCGTGGATAGACGGAAAGAAAGCCGTTATGGCATCAGGTTCTCAGATGACAAAAGATGATGTGGTATCCGTGCAGCAACATGAGAAAGAATGGGACGAAATTTTTGACGGAATCCATGATGTGGTAGATGCGTGTGCCTTCCAGGACGGTCAGATTGACTATGACGAACTTGATGCTTTCTTCGAAGTGAACAAGCGTCTTGCAGATAAATACGGAATGCAGTGCTGGACAAATGCAGAGTCGTTTGACCGCGATATGCCTATCCGTTTCTTCCCTATCAAGTTCGATAAATTAAGGTTAAAACTCGAGGCTGCCAAGCGTGCCGGCTATGATAAAGCCATCACCTTTGAGTTCAGTCACTTTATGAGTCCTCAGTCAGCGTATATGCAGGCAGGACACTTGTACGACAGATATAAAGAATATTTTGAAATCTGATAAATTAATTTAGTAAAAGTATATAGCCATGAAACAATATAACTTTGGATATATCCTGCTCTTATCCGTGATAGCGGCACTCGGCGGCTTTCTCTTCGGCTATGATGAAGCAGTGATTTCCGGAACGGTGGCAGAAGTGTCAAAGCAGTTTAATCTGAGTGCTTTGATGAAAGGCTGGTTCGTGAGCAGTGCCCTGCTTGGTGCGATATTCGGAGTGCTTGGCGGAGGTGCGCTGAGTGATAAGTTCGGACGTAAACGCACAATGGTAACGGCAGCAACACTGTTTGCAGTGTCAATGGTAGGCTGTGCTTTTGCACCGTCGTTTGTGACACTTGTTCTTTTCCGTCTTGTAGGCGGAATGGGAATCGGTGTAGCATCAATCGTATGTCCGATGTATATAAGTGAAATATCCGTAGCAAAATCACGCGGAATGCTTGTGTCGCTTTATCAGCTCGCAGTGACAATCGGTGTGGTAGGAGCATATATTTCGAACTATTATCTTCTCCACTACGCACAGGGAGCAACTTGTGCCGAAGGACTGTTCGGCTACGTATTTGTGGAAGAATGGTGGCGCGGAATGCTCGGTGTGGGAGTAGTGCCGTCAGTAATATTCCTTGTAGCAGTGCTGTTTATTCCCGAGAGTCCGCGTTGGCTCGTGCTTAAAGGCAATACAACTACTGCAACTGCTATATTCAGCAAGATATACAATGAGATAAGTGACGTAAAAAAGCAAATTTCCGATACACTTGAAGTCAGCAAATCAAATGCAGGCTCAAGCAGTTATGCATCACTGTTAAAGCCGGGAATCCGCACGGCGGTGATAGTAGGAGTTTGCATAGCGATGCTCGGACAGTTTATGGGCGTAAATGCAGTGCTTTATTATGGACCGGACATTTTCAAAAATGCCGGATTGGGTCAAGGAGATGCATTTTTCTATCAAGTGATAGTGGGTATGGCAAATATGTTGACCACAATAGGGGCAATGTTTATCATAGACAGAGTAGGACGTAAAGCATTGGTGTATTACGGAGTATCGGGAATGATAATATCCCTTGTACTTATAGCCTTTTACTTTATGTGCCATGACACGATGGGGATATCAAGCATCTGGCTTCTCGTGTTCTTCATAGCCTACATAGTGTTCTGCGCGGGTTCAATATGTGCGATAATCTTTGTGATACTCAGCGAGATGTATCCTCTTGCAGTTAGAGGAATGGCGATGTCCGTTGCAGGACTTGCACTGTGGGTGGCAACATTCCTCGTAGGTCAACTGACACCGTGGCTTCTTGAGACAGCCACTCCGGCAGGAACATTTATCATCTTCGCCGTGATGTGCTTACCATATATGTTCATAATGTGGAAGTACGTTCCGGAGACAACAGGCAAGTCGCTTGAAGAAATAGAACAATACTGGAATAAAAAGAAATAAACAATATTAATCATAATCTAAATTCTAACAACAATTTATGGAGGATTTTAAGAAATTAGCAGAGCAATACAAATCCGAACTATTGGATTCAGTACTGCCATTTTGGCTTGAAAAGTCTCAAGATAAAGAATTTGGTGGCTACTTTACGTGTCTTGACCGTAAAGGAGAAGTATTTGATACAGATAAATTTATCTGGCTTCAAGGTCGTGAAGTGTGGATGTTCTCAATGCTCTACAATAAAGTAGAACACCGCAAAGAATGGCTTGACGCTGCAATCCAAGGTGGTGAATTTCTGAAGAAATACGGCCATGACGGTAATTACAACTGGTATTTCTCACTGACACGTGAAGGAAAACCTCTTGTTGACCCTTACAACATTTTCTCTTACACATTCGCTACAATGGCTTTCGGACAACTCAGCATCGCTACCGGAAATAAGGAGTACGCCGAGATTGCCAAGAAAACGTTTGACATCATCTTGTCCAAGGTGGATAATCCTAAGGGAAAATGGAATAAAGCACATACCGGTACACGCTCATTGAAGAACTTTGCGTTGCCTATGATTCTCTGTAATCTTGCTCTTGAGATAGAACCGCTTCTTGACCCTGAGTTTATGCAAAAATCCATTGACGTATGTATCCATGAAGTGATGGACGTGTTCCGTCGTCCGGAACTCGGCGGTCTTATCGTAGAAAACGTAGCGGAAGACGGCAGTCTTGTTGACTGTATGGACGGACGCCACATGAATCCGGGTCACGCTATTGAGGCAATGTGGTTCATAATGGACCTCGGCAAGAGACTTAATCGTCCGGAACTCATTGAAGAGGCTAAAAACACTGCTCTCAAGATGGCAGAATACGGCTGGGATAAGGAGTACGGCGGCATATTCTACTTTATGGACCTACACGGACACCCTACTCAGGAACTTGAATGGGATCAAAAATTATGGTGGGTACATATCGAGACACTTATATCAATGATTAAGGGTTATCAACTCACAGGTGACGAACGTTGCCTTGAATGGTTCAAGCGCGTACACGACTACGTGTGGACACACTTCAAAGACCCTGAATATCCTGAATGGTTCGGCTACTTGAATCGTAGAGGAGAAGTACTCCTCGAACTCAAAGGCGGAAAATGGAAAGGTTGTTTCCACGTGCCGCGCGGACTGTTCCAAGTATGGCAAATATTGGATACTTTAAAATAATTACTAACATAAATTACTTATTTGTTCTATGGAGTATAACTCAAAATCTAACTTGATGAGCACATTCCGCCGAATAATGTTGGCGTTGATGCTTGTTATGGCATTGCCGTTCTACGGTATTGCCCAAAACGTGATTTCGGGTACGGTAACCGATGAACAGGGAGATCCCCTTATTGGTGTATCGGTTTTGGTAAAAGAAACCAAAGCGGGTGTAAGCACTGATATCGATGGTAAATACTCAGTACGTGCCGCAAAGGGTCAGACTGTAGTATTCTCTTACATTGGTATGGTAGCCCAAGAGATTAAAGTCGGTGCATCTCGCACAATCGACGTAGTAATGGAACCAACAGCAGAAAGCCTCGACGAAGTAGTCGTAGTAGGTTACGGTAAACAGAAAAAATCATCTATTACCGGTGCCGTTTCTGCAATTAAAGGTGATGAACTTCTTACAGCCCCGACAACACAGTTGACACAGATGCTCGGCGGTAAAGTAGCAGGTATTTCTTCAATTCAGACATCAGGCGAGCCGGGTCAGGACCAGGCATCTCTGCGTATCCGCGGTTCTAACAAGGCAGTGACTTATATCGTAGATGGTGTACCTCGTTCAATCAACGAGATTGACCCTAACGATATCGCAAGTCTGTCAGTACTTAAAGATGCTGCAGCAACAGCCGTTTACGGTCTTAATGCAGCCGGCGGTGTAATCATCGTTACAACAAAGAAAGGTAGCACAGGTGCTCCTCGCGTAACTTACGACGGTTCTATCGGTGTATCAATGAACGCAAACTTCCCTGAGTTCATGGACGGTATTCAATTCATGAATTACTATAACATGGCAGACCTTATGGACCAACTCGCAAACGGTTCTATCACAGACCGCAGCCAGTACGTTCCGAAGTTCAACCAGGAAATGTTCCAAAAGGTATCAAACAATGACCCGACAGACGGTTATGACAACTATGACTATATCGGCAAGGTGTTCGGCACAGGTATGACCACAAAGCACACCGTATCAATGCAAGGTGGTACTGAAAACCATACTTACTACGCATCAATCGGTTACTTAGGTCAGGAAGGTAACATTGACAACTTCAAGTACAATCGTTACTCAATGCGCTTCAACCTTGAATCAAAACTTGCTAAATACTGGACATTACAAATGGGTGCATCAGGCTTCGTTTCAGATAACAAGCAGCCGGGTTATAACTCAGGTGGTGCCGACAACGGTACTTACGAAGCAGGCTATATGTCAATCGCACACCAGACTATTGCAATGCACCCGTATCTTTCTCCGATGATGGACGGATATTACACAGGTGTACTTTCAAACAACGGTTCCAATCCAAACAGCCCATTGGCAGCAATCTATCAGTCCGGTTACAAGAAGACAAACGGAATCGATATTCGTTCAAACATTTCACTTCAGTTTGATTTTCCATGGGTAAAAGGTCTTTCAGCAAAAGTTACAGGTGCATACGACTACAGCAACTCTAACAACAAAAACCTTGACACTCCATTCAAAGTACAACAGTACAACAAGACAGACGGTACTTTCACACTCGTACAAGGTGAAAAAGGTACTTCAGTAAAAGTGGGTGAAGGCTCAAACTTCTACAAGCAACTTCTCGGTAATATCCAAGTTAATTACGACAATACGTTCAACAAAGTACACAACGTATCCGTACTCGCACTTATGGAAGCACGCGAAAACAAGTCAAACGGACTTTCAGCATACGCTAAGGACCTTGACTTCCCTGAACTTCCGGAGCTCGGTCTTGGTACTATGGACAATATCGGCGGTTGGAGCAACAAATCTCGTATGATGGGTTATGTGTTCCGTGCAAGTTATAACTACGACAGCAAATACTTTGCGGAAGTCAGCGGACGTTACGACGGTTCTTATAAGTTCTCAGGTAACGTATCCGGCAAACGTTGGGCATTCTTCCCGTCAGCATCTATTGCATGGAGAATGAGCAAGGAAAACTTTATGGAAGGCACAAAGAGCTGGCTTGATGACTTAAAGCTCCGTGCATCTATCGGTCTTATCGGTGATGACTCCGGCTCTGACGCATACGCATTCCTCAGCACATACGCATTCGGAAACAAATTGTTCCTCAATAACAGCACAGTAAACTCTGTTTACCTCGCATACGTAGCGAACCCGAACCTTACATGGACAAAGACACGCTCTTGGAACGTAGGTTTCGATGCAACAATGTGGGGCGGACTTCTCGGAGTTGAATTCGATGCATTCTACAACTATACTTATGATATTCTTCAATCACTCGGCTCTGACTATCCACCATCAATGGGCGGCTATTATCCAACTTATGCAAACTTAGGTAAGACAGATGCCAAGGGTATTGATATCCTTCTTACTCACCACAATAAATTCATCGTGGCAGGTAAACCGCTCCACTACTCAATAGCAGGTAACCTCTCATGGGCAAAGAACCGTTGGCTCAAATACCCTGACGCAGCAAATACTCCTGAATGGCGTAAAGTGACAGGTACAAGCCTCTATGCAACATACGGTTGGGTAGCAGACGGACTTTATCGTTCAGAAGAAGAAATTGACAACTCTGCATGGTTCGGTACTCGTCCCAACGTAGGTGATATCAAGTACGTTGACCTTAACGGTGACGGTAAAATCGATTGGGACGATAGAGGTCGTATCGGTCGCGGACTTCGTCCTGAAATCACATTCGGTCTTAACCTTGCAGCAGACTGGAACGGCTTTGACATCAATGCACAGTTCACAGGCGGTGCCAAGTTCGACGTATCAATGACAGGTACTTACTACAACGGTTACGATGACAACACTATCTGGACACAGACATTTAAGGAAGGTGGTAACTCACCATTGTTCCTCGTTACCAACGCATGGAATATAGATAATCCAAACGGTTCTATGCCACGTCTTACAACAGGTAACACAGGTCACGGCGGTGACAACGGTCTTGCATCTACATTCTGGTTCCGTAAAGGCGACTATGTACGTCTTAAATCATGCCAAGTAGGCTACACATTCCCACAAAAATGGATGAGCAAGGCAGGTATCCAGAAATTACGTATCTACGTAGAAGGTTCAAACCTCTTCACTCTTGACAATCTTCCAAGCGGATTTGACCCTGAATCTCCGGAAGTTAACAACGGATATTACCCACAACAACGTACAGTTATGGGCGGTTTAACTCTAACATTCTAATATCGACTATAAATGAAGACAAAAATATTAGGCGGCTTATTTATCGCGGCTACTGCAATGTCGTTGGTTTCATGTAGTGACTTTCTTGACACTACGCCTACTGACTCTGCATCAGATAAAGTGATTTGGAGCAAATACGAATATGCTCAGTTGCAAGCCAACTATTTGTACAGCGACGTCAATTCAATTAATGGTTTTGGCGACGGTACAGGTTGCACAATAGATTGCTCAATCGGTCTTTCAGAATCATTGACAGACCTTTTCAAATACGGCGGTTACAATTACACGTCATTGAATCGTATTCCATCTGAATTCGCTTACGGCGGTGTTACTACTCTTACAAACGGCTACGTTGACACATACCTTGGTACTTGGAGTACAATGTATCGCTATATTTCAATAGTCAATCAGTCTATCTCAAACCTTAAGAAGTACGGTACTTTCGAGGAAGATAAAAAGACTGAGGTTGAGGCTGAATTCCGTTTCTTCCGTGCATATTATTACTCTATCCTTGCCAAGAGATATTCAAAACTTATTATCTACAATGATAATATGGACGAATACAAGAAGGATAAAGAGACAAGCCCTGTGGCTGATGCTTATCAGATGATTTATGATGACCTTACTTTCGCCGGTGAACACTTGCCTGTAAGCACTGTTCCTAACGGACGTCTTACATCAGGTGTGGCTTACGCACTTCTTTCTCGCGTGATGCTTTACGCAGAACGTTGGCAAGATGCCAAGGACGCAGCAGAAAAAGTTATGGGTATGGGTTATTCAATGAATTACACTGACCTTGAAACTCCGTTCACTGCAGGTGGTGAAGGTGCTATCTTCCAATTCTGCTTTGATCTTACTGCTTCTACTCACAGTTTTGACTGTTACTACTCTCCCGGTGGTGACAAAGCAGCATACTCAAACCCTGTAAGCGGCGGTTACGGCTGTCCTACTCAGGAAATGGTGGAATCATTCGAATACGCACGCGGCGGTGCTGTTGACTGGAGCGAATGGCATAATGTCAACGGTACTCAGGCAACACCTCCTTACGACCAACTTGAACCGCGCTTTGCTCACACAGTGCTTTACAATGGTGCTAACTGGAAAGATCGTACTATCCAAGCATACGTAGGCGGTGCAGACGGCTGGATGCAATGGATGAAAGGTGATATGTGTGAAGGTAAGACAACTACCGGCTACTATCTCCGCAAAAACGTTGATGAAAGCAATCTCTTCGCTAATGCATCAAAGTGTACAAAGCCTTACACATTTATCCGCTATGCTGAAGTAGTTCTTAACTACGCTGAAGCACTTTACCACCTTAACGACCCTACAGGCGCAATGGCACAGGTAAATGCAATCCGTACACGTCCTGCTGTAAATCTTCCTTCAAAGAATGCGACAGGTACTGCAGTAATGGACGCAATCCGTCAAGAACGTAAAGTGGAACTTGCATACGAAGGACTTTGGTACTGGGATATGCGTCGTTGGAAACTTGCAGAATCAGCATTTACAGCTATCCGCGTTCACGGTCTTAAGATAGAACAAGAGGCAAACGGCTCTTTCACTTACTACTATGTAGAATGTGATGACCAAGACCGTAACTTCCCTGAAAAGATGTACACTTGCCCTATTCCACAGACGGAATTGGATAACAACAAGAGTATTACTCAAATATCAGAATGGAACTAATACTTAAAAGTGAAATAAAAATGAAAAAGAATATATTTTATCTTCTTACTCTGGTCTTGTTGGCTGTTACCTCTTGCGAAAGCCCTGAATACGTAGCGCCTACAGTTGACCGTCAAGAGTTGACAAGTCTTACTGCCATCTTTACTTCAGGTCCGTTCGTAAACCAGCAGATGGCACGTCTTGACATCGGTGATGAGATTCCGGAAAGATTGGTAATTCCTGTACCTTACTATTATCCGATTACTTCCGATGATGAAACCACTCCTTATATGACAAACGTACGCGTACAAGCCGCTCTTGCACCTAACTGCTCTATCGAGCCGGCTCTTACAGTACTTGACCTTACTAAGGAAAATCACTTTGTGTTCACTGACGCTCACGGTAATAAAAAGAATATCATCATTACCGGTGAACGCGTTAAGTCAAATGCGTGCGAACTTGTTGCATTCTCACTTGATGACCCTGCTTTGAGCGGCGTTATTGACAAGAGTACCAAGAAAGTTTCAATCATTTCCGCAGACGACCTTTCAGCATGCCTCGGTACTGCTGAAGTTTCAGCTCACGCTACTATTTCTCCGGATCCTGCATCAGCTCCGATTAACTATAATGAACCGGTAGTGTTCACAGTCACTGCTCATGACGGTGTAACGAAGGCTGAATATACAGTAGTTAAGGACGTACCTGAAAAGATTGAAGCAGGCTTTGACAAGAACAGCGTAGAACAGTTGTTCAATATGGACCCTGTATCAAATCTCGGTCTTCCTTCATTTGACAAACTCGTAGGTCCTACATTGGCAGCACTTAAGGGTAAACTCGTAATCTGCATAGGTGACGGTTCTACTCCTATCTACATTAATGGTCAGACAGGTGCAAAGCAAGGTGAAATCAACCTTGGCGGTGCAGTTGCCGGCAGTGTTACAAACGATGAGGCTGAACACCTCCTTATTGTGAATAAAGCGGCAGGCGGTCAAAAGGTTAATATTTACCGTACAAGTTCAGTGACAGAGGCTCCGACACTTCTCTGCTCATTTAACAATCCGTCTTCATTCCCGTGCGGCTCTAAGATTAAGGCTATCGGTAATATTGACGAAGCGGCTACAATCACTCTTACTCACGAAGGTATTGACGGCGTATCTGCTACAAGCGAAATCACTATGCTTGCAATCAGCAACGGTAACCTTGTAAACGTAATGCATCAAGACCTTTCTGCAACAGGATACGCATGGGGTAGCGCACCTGTGAATTTTGCAACGGTAGTTCCTCGCACAGTTAACCCGGCAGACGGTGTATTCTTGAGTTACTATACACCAAGCCAGTTCTCTTACATATCTTCAAAGGGCGCGGTAAGCGGTCAGTTCAATGCCGATACTACAGGTTGGGGACTTAACCCGAACTGTCTTGACTCAAAGTTGTTCAACAATTACAATTACGTAGCACTCTTCGTAGTGAGTCACTTCCCGGCATGGGGTATGGGACCACAACTTTACCTTTACAATGTAACTGATATGAGCAAGTTTACAGGTACAAGTGTCACAGACCTTGCTTGTCTTGAACTTACTAATCAGTCTATTGAATGGTATCAAACAGGTTCTTACTCAGTAGCATCAGGCGACGTCGTAATCGCACCAAGTGCAGACGGCTTTAAACTCTACGTTTACTACTACGACCACAATTCACAAGTTGTAGGCGGCTATGTCGCAGACTGTATTAAGAGATAATCAGAAGAATTGCAGTTAAACTTTTTAGAAACAATCCCGTCTCACTATCAGTGAACGGAGGCGGGAATGTTTCTTGAAAATAAATAAGTTATTGTGAAATTTTTTTTTTGGACAGATAAAAATGAAAATAAACAAGTTCTTAGTAATCCCTGTTGCTTGCTTTGCATTGACATTAGGTCTTACTTCTTGTAACGGCGAAGGTACGGGACATATTCAAATGTGGGACTGGAGTACACCTGCTCCCGAACCGGAACCCGAGCCGGAGCCTGACGCATACGTGGAAATGGGTTGGACTGACCTTGAAGACACTTACGGCACTCTACCTGAATACATCAAGGCATACAAGTACGAAAATGCTATTAACGGCAATGATGTGAAAGCATTTATGGCTGTTGCAGATATTGCCAAGGTGAAATTCGAAGTCCTCGGTGAAGCAGAAGGCTACAAAACTCCTGCAAACTTCTATGAAGAAGCAAACAAGGCTATCATCATTAACGGAGGTTTCTTCTATGATGGTAAATCTCTCAGCCTTGTATGCCGTGACGGAAAATTAATTTGCGCTAATAATAACGTTGACAGCCCGGACTGGACCGAGACATTCTATTATATGCCTCGCGGTGTGCTTTCACAGGCTACAGACGGTAGTTTCTTCACAGGCTGGACTTGGACTACCGTAGCAGGACAGACTATCTGGTATCCTACTTCAATGCCTCTTGAAGCAGGTCGTATTCCTGATATGACATATCCTGAAGGTGCAAAAGAATTTTCTGCACAGACAGCAATCGGCGGAGGTCCTGTACTCGTATTGGACAGCAAAGTCGTAAACAGCTATGAAGATGAATATTTGCAAATCAATCCTACTTCAAAGCGTCCTCGCACGGCTATCGGTATTGATTCTGCAAAAGGCAAGATTATCTTCTTCGTATGTGAAGGTGACGGTATGACTTCCGGCGTTGGCGGTATGACACTTGAAGAAGTAGCAAACGTGTTTGTAGCACTCGGCTGCGAACAAGCACTTAACCTTGATGGCGGCGGTTCTTCTTGCATGCTTATCAATGGTAAGGAAACTATCAAGCCGTCAGACGGCAAACAACGCACGGTAATTAACGGTGCTTCATTAAATTAAAAAATCATTCAGGCTGATTCAGTTGAGGGTTTGTGTTAATGCCCCTCTGCTGAGTTAGCCTTTTCAGCAAATAAGCCTATACTTTTTTAGATGAAAATTTTATCTTACGTAAAATACGCATTTGTATTCCTCGCACTCTCTTCTCTCACGGTGTCTTGCTCTAAAGATACTAAAGGTAACTGGTGGGACCCTGATGAACCTGAAAACCCTGATAAGCCGGAACCGAAACCGGAAGTAGCGGAAAAACCGCGATTTATGTGGATTGACGCAGCAGCAAACTTCCCGCGCTTTGCAAATTCAAAGGAAAATATTGCCACTGACCTTAAAAAAGCATACGACGCCGGTATTACTGATGTTGTGGTAGATGTACGCCCTACAATGGGTGATGTCCTTTTCAAGACGTCTGTTGTGGATCAAGTGAAAAAACTTGATGTGTGGGACAGCGGTTACCGTTATTATGAAAGAACGGCAACTTGGGATTACCTTCAAGCATTTATTGATGAAGGTCATAAGTTAGGACTTAGAGTTAACGCATCTATAAACACGTTTACCGGTGGTTGCAAATACCCTTACGGACTTGGAGAGCAAGGATTACTTTTCAGAGATTCGTCTAAGAAAAACTGGGCTACTACTATTTATCTTGATGATAAGCTTGTAAACGTAATGGATTGTAAAGATGATAATTACGGCACTAAATTCTTTAACCCCGCTAATGATGATGTGCAGGCTTTTATCCTTTCATTGCTCCGCGACCTTGCAAAATACGATGTTGACGGTATTTTCCTTGACAGATGTCGTTTTGACGGTATTACATCGGATTTCTCTGATGACAGTAAAGCTAAGTTCGAAAAATACTTGGGCCACTCTATCGGTAACGACATTGCATCACTCATCACTACTTACGAAAAACAGTGGTACGCTTTCCGTGCCAAGACTATCCATGACTTTATCGTAAAAGCGCGTGAGGCTGTGAAAAACGTTAATCAAAACATCATTTTCGGCGCATACGTAGGTGCTTGGTACTCGGATTATTACGTTTACGGTGTCAACTGGGCGAGCCCTAAGTACAATGCTGCTGCAAGTTATTCCTGGGCAAGTGCTGAATGGAATAAGTACGGCTATGCAGACCATCTTGACTACCTGCTCCTCGGTGCTTACGCCGGTGTAGATAATATTTACGGCAGTACGGAATGGACTTGCCAGGGTTTCTGCCAACTTGCCAAGGCAAAACTTTGCGGTGATGTCAAGTTTGCCGGCGGTCCTGACGTAGGTAATGCCACAGGCTATGAAAATGGCGGTCAAGGCGCGGCAGTGACAAAAACCGTAGATGCGTGTATTAATGTTTCAGACGGCTATTTCATCTTTGATATGGTCCACGTCCGTGAATACAATTACTGGCAGTCAATCAAGACAGGTGTTGACAGATATAAATCCACTCTAAAATAAAGATATGGTTATTTCAAACAAACTATTTATCAATGTTGCAGGCTTTATGCTTGCAGCATTGATACCTTTTAATGCTATTGATGCACAAGGATTGCAAACTCGCCTTATTCAGGGTAAAGTGATGTCAAACGGAACAGGTATTGCCGACGTTTCCGTGACAGACGGTACAAATGTGGTGAAAACGGCTGCCGACGGCAGTTATTCCATCTTGACCCTTGCAGAGACGAGGTTCGTGTATATAACAGTACCTTCAGGCTACGATGTTGCCGTAAAGGATAATACGATACCTCAATTTTACAAAGAGTTGTCAGGCACGGATAACTTTGATTTTAACCTTACAAAATCCGATATTGACGTAAAAAAACACGTATTTTTTGTTCACACTGATGCGCAGGTTACTTGCGTGGAAGATGTAGAGCAGTACAAGGCTGTAGTGGCTGATAACAAAGAATTGGCACAGAGTTATGCCGGTACTAAGATGTTCGGTATTGATTGTGGTGACATGGTGGGTGATTCTCCATGGCTTTTCCCTAACTACATAGATGCGGTAAAACCGCTTGATTGGCCTATATATCGCGCGATAGGCAATCATGATATGACATATTCAGGACGCACTTTTGAGACGTCTTATCGTACTTTTGAAAATTATTTCGGACCGAATCATTTTTCGTATGATTGCGGTGACGTTCACTATATATTTATTGATGATAATTTCTACACAGGTTACGGAATTAACTACATCGGTTACGTTCCGGAGAATACTTTCAAGTGGCTCGAAAATGACTTGGCATACGTCAGCAAGGATAAACTTCTCGTAGTGTTTATGCACATTCCGTCCGCTCTCGTTTCCGATATTGAAAAAACTAAATTTGACCCGGACTTGATGACTAATGTACGTCAGTTCCATGCGATGTTCGAGGGGTACGACACGCACTTGATTTCAGGACATACTCACTTTAACCTTAATATGGAATACTCTGACCGTCTTATGGAGCATAACACTGCTGCGGCTTGCGGTACGTGGTGGAAAACGGAGGAATGTATGGACGGTGCTCCACGCGGCTATGCAGTGTACGAAGTTGACGGTACTAAACTTAAATGGTACTATAAGTCGTCAGGTTATCCTCGTGATTATCAGATGAGAACGTATGCTCCGGGTCAGGTTGAAGAATTTCCGGAAGACGTAGTGGCTAATGTGTGGAACTATGATTCACACTGGAAAGTGGAACTTCTCGAAAATGGCAAGAAAACCGCTGATATGGTGAAATTTACGGGGTATGACCCTATTTCCAAAGCTCACTGCAGCGATCGTTCCGTGGTGGTGTATGAATGGATATGGCCTATTACTAATGAGCACATGTTCCACGCTACTCCTAAATTCAAGGATTCACATCGTCAAGTGCGAGTTACGGACCGCTTTGGCAACGTATATATTTCAGATGTTAAATAATTGATTTTCTAATTGAACATAAAACATAATTAACTACTATTATCGTGTTACGCAGACTTTTATCCCTACTCGTATTATTTTTAACTGTTTTATCGTATTCAAGTGCCGAAATTAAGACGGCAGGTATATTCGGCGATGGAATGGTACTGCAGCAGAACAGTAATGTTACTTTCCGCGGTACCGCTGTCCCCGGTTCACGCATCACTGTCAAGGTAGGGTGGACCGCAAAGAAAAGCACTGTAATTACAGATGCTCAAGGACGATGGTTCTCTACCGTTCAGACTCCGGCTTTCGGCGGTCCGTATTCCGTAACCTTTTCCGGTGACGGAGTAAAAGAAAAATCATCGGTAACGATTAAAGATATTCTTGTGGGTGAAGTGTGGCTTTGTTCCGGTCAGTCCAATATGGAAATGCCGGTGAGAGGATTTACGGGGCAACCCGTTACAGGCTCTGCCGAGATTATTTCTTCAACGAAGCCGTCAAGACAGTTGCGTCTCTATCGCCAGCCTAATGCGTGGAAGACAGTTCCGGCAGATGATATAGAAGGTGCAGAGTGGACGGTGGCAGATGCGGAAAACGTAGCAAATTTCAGTGCCGTAGGTTATGTGTTTGCAGACAAAATTCAGTCAAGCCTTGATCTTCCTGTGGGTATTATACAGTGTGCATGGAGCATGTCGACGATTGAGGCGTGGATGCCGAGAATTACGTTCGAGACCTCTTTTCCGGAAATATCTATGCCTGACGTAAATGGTACGGACTTCGGTTGGACTCAAGGTACTCCTACACTTCTGTGGAACGCTATGGTATCACCTTGGAAAGGTTTTCCTATCGCCGGTGTTATATGGTACCAGGGAGAAGCGAATACACCGAATGCCGAGCGTTACAGCCGTCTGTTCCCGGCAATGGTGAACGACTGGAGAAAACTGTTTGAAAATGATAAGTTACCGTTTTATTTCTCACAACTCGCACCGTGGCGTGATGAGGCGTGTGAAAAGACACTTTGGGCAGAGTTCAGAGAAGTGCAGTCACATCTTGTTGACTCTGTTCCGAATTCCGGAATGGTGACGGTAGGTGACCTCGGTGATAGTATTTTTATTCATTTCCCTCAGAAAATCGAGGTGGGAAAGCGATTTGCTTACCTTGCTCTTGAAAATAATTACGGCTACAAAGGACTTGACAGCCGTGCGCCTCGTGCCGTAAAAGTTACGGAGGACGGTGATGATGCTTATATCGTTGAATTCGAGTACGGCAGCCGCGGACTTACTCCGGAAAATGCGAACCTTGACGGATTTGAAATCGTGGATAAGCAAGGTAATATCTTTGCTGCCAAGGCGTCTATCATTAATTCCGATAACAAGGTCAGAGTGATTAATCCGGGTGTCAAGCAGCCTGCCGAATTGCGTTACGGTTACCACAATTACTATAAGGCTACGCTTTTTAATAATATCGGAATACCTGCAGAACCGTTTCGCATGGCTTTGCCGGTAAAGAAAAAGACGGCTTTAATGTGGATTGATGCAGAGGCGAATTACAAGCGTTTCTGCAATGTCGATTCCGTGGACTATTATATAAAGAAAATAAGTGATATCGGTTTTACACACGCTGTAGTGTGCGTTCGTCCTATCACGGGGGAGGTGCTTTACAGCAGTGATATAGCCCCGAGACTTGAAGGACTTGATGCCGACTATGATTATCTGCAGAAGTTTATTGACGCAGGACATAAATACGGAGTGAAGATAATCGCTTCAATGAACGTGTTCTGTGCAGGACATAATTATCACGATAAAGGACTTGTATATTCCGGACATGATGATTGGGCTTCAATCGTCTATGACCCGAATAAAGGGTTAATACCTATAACCGAACAAAAACATAAGTACGGTGCTATGGTAAATCCGCTGAATCCGGATTATCAAAATTATATTATCTCCGTTATGCAAGAGATAGTCACCAAGTACCCGGAACTTGACGGATTGATGACAGACCGTGTGCGTTACGACGGTATTCAAGCGGATTTTTCGGACCTGAGTCGCACGGAATTCGAACGTTTTATCGGCAAAAAGGTGAAAAAATTCCCTCAGGATATTTTTACGTGGGATAAGACCGGCAAATACCCGAAACCTGTGCCGGGAAAACTTTTCAAGCAGTGGATCGAGTGGCGTGCAAGAGTTATTACGAATTTTATGGCTAAGGCTCGCTCTGCCGTGAAAGCAGTGAGAGAGGATATCCCTTTCTGCACATATACCGGTGCGTGGTACCCGTCGTACTACGAGGTGGGCGTGAACTTCGCAAGTAAGAATTACGACCCTTCACTTGACTTTGACTGGGCAACACCTGCTTATAAGGAAACGGGCTATGCAGAGTTAATAGATATTTATGCTACGGGCAATTATTACACGGATATAACTATTGATGAATATTTGAGTAAGGGTGGCAGTGAGATATGGAATGAAACGGATTCACAGGCGCAGACAGGTACTTGGTACTGTGTGGAAGGCTCTTGCCAAAATCTTCGTCGCATACTTGGCAATAATGAATTTTTAGGCGGTATCCTCGTTGACCAATTCTATTCCTGCCCCGAAAAGTTAAGTGAGACAATAAAAGAAAATCTTAAGGACTCTGACGGACTGATGGTGTTCGATATCGTGCATATTATCACTAAAAACCTTTGGAGCGAAGTAGAGAAAGGAATGAAGGATTATGAATAACAGAGCATTATCAATAGATGCCCTTCGCGGCTACGCTATCATCACTATGGTGCTTAGTGCCACTATAGTCCACGGTGTATTACCCGGCTGGATGCACCATGCCCAAGTTCCGCCCCCTGACCATATTTTTAATCCGGACTTACCGGGACTGACATGGGTGGATATGGTGTTTCCCGCATTTCTTTTCGCACTCGGTGCTGCGCTGCCGTTCTCGGTGGGTCGTAAATTCGCAAAAGGTGAAAGTAAACTGCATCTTGCCCTTAATGCATTGTGGCGAGGTGTGAAACTTGCCTTTTTTGCGGTATTAATTCAGCACTTCTATCCGTTTATGACTTCTAATCCTCAGGACATGAGCAGTTGGCTACTCGCACTGTTCTGCTTTGCATTGCTGTTCCCGATGTATATGCGTCTGCCGTGGGAAATGCCCGGTAAAGTTCGCATTGCCATTCAGTTAGGTGCAATGGCTGTGGGTGCCGCCGTGATGCTGAATATTAATTATGCAAACGGATATCAATTCGATTTGCATACAAGTAATATAATAATCCTCATTCTTGCGAATGTGGCTGTTTTTGCCACTTTGTTGTATATCTTCACGATAAATAAGCCGTATTGGAGATTGGGCGTGTTAGGACTGCTTGCGTGCCTCTTTATTTCATCGGATTATAATCCGGATTCATGGCAGTATATGGTGATGACTTATACGCCTTTTGATTGGCTTTATAATCCTCTGTACTTGAAGTACTTGTTCCTTGTGATGCCGGGTTGCTATGCCGGCGAGGTGCTGAGTAATTGGCTTGCGAACAGAAAAGGGAAGTCTGATGCTGCTGATAAAGATTGTAAAGTTCCGGCAGCGATATTGCTGACGTTGACACTATTCATTTTTATTTCAAATCTATACTTCCTTTACACTCGTCAGTTAGAATTGAATATATTGTGTACAGGACTTGCACTCGCTGCAGGAATTTCTTTTCTCCGTAAGGGTGACGGATACATTGAACTTTGGAGAAAATTGTTTACTTTCGGAGGCTTTATGCTTATTTTGGGACTTTCCCTTGAAGCATACGAGGGTGGAATAAAGAAAGACCCCGTCAACTTTACATACTTGTTCACTACTGCCGGTTTGTCCGTTATGATACTGATATTTTTCAGCATTATCTGTGACTACTATAAGTGTCAGCGTTCAACATCTTTCCTTGTGCTGTCCGGTCAAAATCCTATGGTGGCATACGTTGCAGTGGATTTGCTGATATATCCGCTGCTGAATATTACCGGAGCCGTGAATTGTCTCGGCATTTTCCACACTTCACCGTTTATGGGATTTCTGCAAGGAGTGGTACTTACTTCGCTTGCAGTGATAGTGACAATGTTCTTCACAAAGATTAAATGGGTGTGGCGAACATAATATTTTACCGATAATAAAGTTTTAATTAATAGAAACCCTTAACTACTGATTATAGATAATGAAACTATTTGCATCCTTGTTTATGGCTTTTCTGCCTGTAATGTCTGTCGCTGTGACGGCGGATTATAATGTAATACCTTTGCCGAATAAGGTTGACGTATCTTCTGACTCGCCTTTTGTGTTGAACTCAGATGTGACTATTCACGCCAACGGTGATGAAATGGTCCGCAATGCCGATGTCCTTGCCGGATATATCAAGCAGGCAACCGGAATTGAAGTTAATGTCAACGGCACAGGTGAAAAATACATAAGGCTTAAAGCAGACTTGAAAGATGCGAACCCCGAGGCTTACGAAATAACGGTCAATAAAGACAGTGTGGTGATTAACGGTGCATCTGCGGCAGGTATGTTCCATGGAATGCAGACCATCCGCAAGTCACTGCCTGCCGGCAGTCATACTTCAGTGTCACTGCCTGCTGCCGAGGTTTACGATTTTCCACGTTTCGAATATCGCGGCGCACACTTCGATGTATGCCGCCATTTCTTTGATGTAGAGGAAGTGAAAACGTTTATTGATATGCTCGCATTGCATAATCTGAACACTTTCCACTGGCATCTTTCCGATGACCAAGGTTGGCGAATTGAAATCAAAAAGTATCCTCTGCTTACGGAATTGGCTTCTACACGTACTCAGACTGTCATAGGTCGCTTGCCCGGAAAATGGGACGGTAAGCCTCACGGCGGTTTTTACACTCAGGAAGAGGCAAAGGATATCATCAAATACGCTGCTGAAAGATATATCAACGTAATCCCTGAAATAGACCTTCCGGGACACATGCGTGCAGCTTTACACGCGTATCCTCATCTGGGTTGTACCGGCGGACCGTACGACGTGTGGACAGAGTGGGGTGTGACGGAAGAAGTGCTTTGCGCAGGAAATGATTCCACACTTATTTTCATCAAAGATGTGCTGAATGAAATTATGGATATATTCCCGTCAAAATACATCAATATCGGTGGTGATGAATGTCCTAAAACTCGCTGGAAAGAATGTCCCAAATGTCAGGCGAGAATTAAGGCTGAGGGTATTACCGCTAAGGGAAAATTCTCGGCGGAAGACCGTCTGCAAGGCTTTATTACCCGCTATGCTTACGACGTTGTAAACGGTCGTGGCAGAACAATGCTCGGCTGGGACGAAATCCTTGAAAGCGATATCCCTCAAGATGCTATTGTGATGTCTTGGCGAGGCACTGCCGGTGCTATTGAAGGCGCACGTCGCGGCAACAGAGTGGTGCAGACACCGAACACTCACATGTATTTCGACTTCTATCAGTCAAAAGATATTCAATTCGAGCCTTTCGCTATCGGTGGCTATATACCTGTGGAAAAGGTTTACAGTTTTGAACCTGTACCTTCGGAATTGACTCCGGAACAGAAAAAACTCGTTATCGGTTGTCAATCAAACTTGTGGACTGAATATATCCTTGATTTCCCGCAAGTGCAATATATGGAGATGCCTCGTCTTGCAGCATTGTGTGAAGTGCAGTGGACAACTCCTGAGAAGAAGAATTTTGAGAACTTCAAAAATCGTATTCCGGCATTATTCTCGGTATATGATTACTTGGGTTACAATTATGCGAAGCATTTGGGTGATATTTCAGCCACTTATACTCCCGTTCCTTCAAAGAAAGCACTTAAAGTGGATTTTTCATCACTTAAAGGCAGCGATATTTATTACACGCTTGACGGTACTGAACCTACCGTTAATTCCACTCATTATAAAAAGAATTTCTACGTTAAGAATGATGCTATAATCAAGGCTGTCGCTTTCCGTGGCGGAGTGAAGAGCAGAACACTATGTGATACTATTTCCGTAAATGCAGCATCGTTCACAAAAGTTTCGCTTAAAAATTCTCCGGCTGAAAATTACACCTTCGCCGGTGCTCCGACACTTGTTGACGGCATTACGGGAACAGGTAACTATCGTACCGGTCGTTGGCTCGGATTTATAAATGCCGACTGTGATGTGACTATTGATTTAGGTAGCAAAAAGACTGTTAATACTCTTGACTTTAATGTGTGTATCTTCCAGTGCGATGGCGTCGTTGATGCTTCGGCAGTCACTGTACGCGGCTCTGTAAATGGTAAAGATTACGTCACCATTACAAGTGAGGATTTCGGTGAAATAAGCCGCGAAAAAGAGTTTGGCACTGTTACTCACAGTGTGGCACTTGACGGCAACAAGTACCGATACATCAACGTTGTAATTTCTCCTACAAAGTCGCTCCCTGCATGGCACGCATTTGCAGCGTCTCCTGCATTCCTGTTCGTAGATGAAATTTCAATAAAATAAAAAACTATTATTCAGGGTGTACTTTATTGCTCACGTTAGAGTAAGGTACACCCTTATTTTATACTCAGCCATGAAACAACTTTTATTTCTTTTATCCCTTTTTGCTGTATTGCAATGTCAGGCACAGCGTCCGCTCCCGATAACGGGTAGCTGGATAAATCTTTTTTATCAAGATGTAAGAAACAAGTATTCGAACCCGGAACATCTTGACAATACTTCGCCGGCGTTGTGGCGGGCAAAGGTGGAGCAAATGCACCGTTCCGGTATTGAATATATCGTGTTTATGGCGGTGGCGAACGATGGACTTGCGGACTATCCTTCACGCATTATGCCTCACGCATACAGTGATGATAATGAAAGCCCCGTATCCGCTATTATTGACGAGGCTGAAAAGTACGGAATGAAAGTATTCCTGAGCATAGGTTGGGCGGAAAATCAAGATGATAACTTAAAGCGACCTGAGATTCTTAATCGCCAATTGGCTATTATGGAAGAGCTTGCGGATATTTATGGCAACAGTAAGGCATTTTATGGCTGGTACCTTCCGGTGGAGGATTGTCTTGGTCCGGTGTTGCCGGAAACTTCAGTGACGGCTATAAATCGTCTTGTAGAAAAGGTTAGGGTACTAACGCCCGGAAAGAAAACTATGATTTCACCCTACGGCTTTTTCTGCTCGGATTTTGATAACCCGAAGTTTGCCGAGCAGATTGGAAAACTGAAAGTGGATATTATAGCATACCAAGATGAAGTGGGCTGTGTGCGTGAAGAATATCCCTTGCCGAGGCTGAGAGAAAATTGGAAAAAGATAAGTAAAATCCATGAAAAATCAGGTATTGAACTTTGGGCAAACTGTGAATTGTTTACGTGGGAAAAAGGGACTAACAGTCGTTCTTCCGCTCTTATCCCAGCATCAATGTCAAGAATTGCAAGTCAACTCCAAGCGGCTACCGATGGAGGCGTAGAGAAGATAATTTCATTTATGACTTGTGGCATTATTGACGATGGCGCAGATAACTTTGTTCTCGGACAGCCGGTGTTGTCAAAGGTTGCCGCAGAAGAGTACGGCAAGTGGAAAAAAGGAGATGAAAAATATGTGCTACTTGAAAAGTCGCTGTCCGGATTACTGAGAAATAACGTATATGATGCCGCTAATCCGCTGTTTGATAATGTTTTTGGCGATGAAAATCCTAATAACAAGGCATGGCAAAAAATTCCGGCAGGATATAAGGAATTTAATGTTGACACAGATAAGAGCCGTAAATTGTACCTCCGTTTTCTTAACTGTGGAAAGAAAAACATTTCAGTTCCGTATAAAATTTCCCTTTCCGCAGTAAATGCCGCCGGAGCAAAGACACTTTACTCGGTTCATAACGTAGAGTCATTCCCTAACAACCTTCATGATACGTGGATAGACGGCATAGTGCTGGATATCCCGGAAAATACGCCGAGAGTAATAATAGGCATTTTCTCAGACACCACTGTGATGATAGATGAAATAGTGGCGATGTAAGAGCTGTCAGTTTATACAACAGACTGTACGCTCTTTGATGTGCGCCGTATTGGAGGTGAGTATTACATCTACACATGGAGCATCGCTTATGCTGTTTTCCCATAGAAAGAGTTGTGTATTCGAGGTTACGGCTCTTTCATTTAAAGTGGAAGAAATTGATGTGTTTTATAAATGAAAGCAAGT
>SAMEA104315426__coassemble_321_pt1 | contig 36488 bp, 30 predicted proteins | sample SAMEA104315426__metabat2_low_PE_027 | metagenome-assembled genome bin SAMEA104315426 (sample SAMEA104315426) | gut metagenome | biome: Monkey gut; feature: monkey-associated habitat; material: faeces | place: China | collected 2013 | reverse complement strand
TTATTTAAGACTCTGCCAAACAATTAGTTAACTATTTTCTGAATATCCCTATATATACACGGCAAACGGCACTTTACTGTATAACGTTGATTCACCGTACGAAACAGAGTATATTTACTTTAATGAATATCCTGCAGGGGCGTATATTGTATGTATAGAAATAGACTATGGCGAGAAAATAATTACTGAGAAAATTGTAGTAAAATAACTTTGCTAATTTCAATCTTTATTTTTACATTTGTGAAAACTAACATAAACGACGGATTTTGAACAGCTTGTTGCGCATATCGCTCTTTTTTCCCCTCTTGTCGGCACACCTTTATTCTCTCGGTGTCACGACAAGTGAAAATTATGTAATTAACAAAGACTATCTCGGGAGCATTGCAACAATAACCGATAAAAACGGCACTATCCTACAGACAAACAGATACTTATCAGGAGGATTACCACAAACGGCTATGACTATCAACGACCGCTTCATTGACAATCACCTGTATTGTTCAATGCAATACACCGGTACTCACTCAATGGGCTTCTACGACAACACCGCCCACATCTACGATGCAATCCTCACCCGTTTTACCACACCAGACCCACTATCTGAAAAATATCCGGACATCTACCCTTACGCCAGCCGTGCTAATATCCGATGAAATATGTGGATAGAGATGGACGGAAATTTATTATAGTTGACAATATCGCACAAGAGGCACTTCTCAATACGCTTCCTGATGAAGACAAACCATTTGTTCAATTTTATGAAGATGGTACAATTAATTCAAATTTATTACTTTTACATAAGAGTGATAGTTACAATTATCAATGTCTTGGTGAAATTGAAAAAGCACAAGATATAGTAACTGTAGAAATGAATGACCACTATAATTACAAGAATAATAGTGGACGTGAATTGACTAGCGATATAATGGATTATAATATTGAGAATGATTATATAGAAACAGAAATAACATCGGCTTACTCCAATACTACAGGCGAAACGGGAAAATTAGGTATTGCATTATTACCGGGATTGGGATTAAGCAACGTAAATTCTGTAGATTACAAAATACATGTTGTTTTAAATGACAAATTAAGTAAAGAGGGTGCTGCTGCAAATATTTCACACGAAGTATTTGGTCATAGTCTTTTATATATTAGGACACATAACAGGTATCAATCAGGACATATTGCACCTAAATTTGTGGATCTAAACTATAAATTAATAAATTTGATATATAGATCTTTAAAAGAAACAATAAATAATATTAAAAAAAATGATTAAGAAAATAATTATCTATTCAATATGCATATTGAGTTTGATATGCGTATTAATTTCTCCGTTTATCATTCTTGCACACCAAAATTCTACGCATAAGATGGATGACTTAGATATTCATAGTTACGAATACAACGTAGGCGGAGCAGATAGTATCACTATGTCAAAAGTGAAATTTTTTGAATTTCGAAATCGTGGAAGTGACACAATATGGCTAAGTTTTTTTAACGAACCTAAAGCAAAATATGAAATCAAAGATATCTATCAAGATTTTTTTGGACCTTTAAAACCCGGGGGACGACAATTTCCTTTATATCAAATGGCGCAAGACGTTAATTGTAATATAGTCGGTTATTGTAAAATCTGTCATAAGTTACTTTCACCAGGCGAAACATTTAAATATACATGGGTAATAACATACTATGGTCCGATTAATGACGCTACCCAAATGGAATTTATGCTGAATTCTACAAATGAAGATATAAACAATTATTATTGCGCATATAGGGCTGAAGAGGTATATGCTTATCGCAAAGTCGGGCAATTATTAAGAAATTTAGATAGAAACAATCCAATAGCCTTTTTCCCTTACAAAGAATTTGTAATGGTTAAGATAATAGGCTCAAAATAGTGTGTTACAATCACAATTAAATTGCCTGCAATTTTATAACAAGCAATGATTGTGGAAATACGCAGGTTCACCCATCAAGTGCAAAAATACATAACATATTTATAGATATGGCTAAGTAAAAGACGAAATGCGATAATGTTACACTATTTGCCCAAATCAAAAAATAGTCATACCTTTGCAGTGCTAAAAGGACTTGGACTTTTTTCACAATTCTCCAAGCCTTAATTTTTTAATTAAAATCAGTATTAACCCGAGTGCTTGCTACCTCGTAAAAAACAAGAAAAATGAAACAACCAAAGTTTTCACTTACATTTCTTCTCCTCCTTTCACTTTTTTGCATCTGCATCATTATTTCAAACCTTATTGAAATCAAGACGATTGATATAGGTAGTTTTTTCACTATCACGGCAGGTGTAATTGTATTCCCGATTTCTTACATCTTAAATGACTGTATCGTAGAAGTTTACGGGTTCCGTAAAGCCAGACTCATGATTTGGCTCGGCTTCGCGGCAAACTTTCTCGTATCCGTATTTTTGCAAATCGCAATAGCACTCCCCGGCGGAGTCACTTGGGAACACCAAGAGGCTATGGTGGCTATTTACAGCAGTGTACCGCGAATTATGTTCGCAAGTTTTGCAGCATTTATTTGCGGCTCTATGATTAATGCTTACGTCATGAGTAAAATGAAAGCAAAAGACGGTATCCGCCACTTCTCCGTCAGAGCGATTGTATCCACACTATGGGGAGAAGGTGCAGATTCTCTCATTTTCTTTCCTACCGCCTTTGCCGGAGTTTTCCCATGGTCCACGATTTTTTCACTTATCATCACTCAGGCTATTATAAAGACAGTTTACGAAATAATTATCCTGCCTGTCACCATCAGAGTAGTAAAAGTGCTTAAACGCATTGAAGGCGGTGAAGAGGTTATCGATAAAAATATTTCGTACAAATGGTGGAAAATATATGACATCGATTGATTTCAAAGACATTGAATGGGTATGGGTTGACCTTGATGACACTATATGGGACTTCAAGGGCAACTCACTCCTTTCACTTGCTGAAATTTACAAAATCCATGATTTATCTCGCTTTTATCCCACTATGGAGCAATGGAGAAACAGATATCTTGAAGTCAACCACGCTCTCTGGGCTAAATACAACACCGGAGAAATCAGCAAAGAGTTCCTTCAGTCAGAAAGGTTCGCGCGACCATTGATTGACGCAGGATTGGCGGAGCAAGACGCCTTTCACTTTGCTAAAATCCTCCACAAAGATTATCTTAATCTGCTTGGAAAATGCTCAGCACTCGTTCCCGGTGCAAAAAATCTCCTTGATGCCATTCATTCCAAAGGATTAAAAACAGGAATACTCAGCAACGGATTTAAGGAAGTTCAATTTGACAAACTCCGTTCCGGCGGTATTCTTGACTGTATTGACTGCATTGTTCTAAGCGATGAAATTGACGTCAACAAGCCGGATATTCGCATATACGAATATGCTCTCCAGAAAGCAGGCACTACGGCTGATAAATCTATCCTCATAGGCGACAATCCGGATACAGACATTAAGGGCGCTGTAAATGCACATTGGCGTGCAATTTTCTTCAATCCGGATAACATTGAAGCAAACATACCGACAGATGTTCCTACAATAACATCTCTTGACACTATCACGGAGTGCATAAAAACAATGAAGCAGTGACCAATGCCACTGCCTCACTTTTATCTTAATTTGCTCTTTCCAACTTTTTAAGTCTGCGGAACTCAAATATTATAAGTATCGCAGTTACTATCGTTGCACAAGCATCACTCGCAGGAAAAGATCTCCATATTCCGTCAAGTCCGAAATAATGACTGAATAGTAACATAAATGGTATTAAGAACAGAACCTGACGAGTTAAGCCCAAAAATACTGATTTTCCCGCACGACCGAGCGACTGAAAAAATGTAGTGGATATAATCTGAAATCCCACCATAAAAAAGCACACCATTGACAAGTTGAGGGCGTGCGCAGTCACGTTTATCAAGTTTTCATCTACCGTAAACACTCCTGCTATATAAGGTGACGCATACATTCCGCCAGCCCAACCGATGGTACAAATAAGTGTGGCGATACACACTGCAAGCCAATACACGCCACGGAGTCTGTCAAACTTTTTAGCTCCGTAATTATACCCTACAATAGGCTGCATTCCCTGACATATACCAATTATCACAGACACTATCATTGCAGTATATGTAGTAAAAATACCTGCTGCCGCTACTGCGTTATCTCCACCGAAACTATACAGAGAATTATTGATAATAACATTGATGAAGCAACTTGCCACGTTCACCACGCTCGGCGCCGCACCAATGGCTACTATCTCAAATGCCACGTGCCAATCAATCTTATAAATACCTCGCTTGAACACGAGCGTACTGTCTTTACGAGTAAAGTAATGAACCACCGTGAGCATTGATATAAACATTGATATATCAGTAGCTATTGCCGCTCCCTTAATTCCCATCTCAAGCCCGTACACAAAGGTCGGAGCAAGTATCATATTCAATCCTGCACCGATAAGCATTGTCACCATAGCTCGCCGAGGAGCACCCGAAGCACGAATTACGTTATTAAGACTGAAACTGAAATTCGTCAGCAATAGTCCCGGCAAGATAAACACCATAAACTCATGTGCGTATGGCAATGTCACTTCACTTGCACCGAAGGCTCTCAGTATGTCATCAAGAAATATAGCAAGAAGGGTGATGTAGATTGCGCCATTCATCAGTGTCAGCGACACGGCATTTCCAAGTACTTTCTGCGCCGCATTATGATTATTTCCTCCAAGCAAGATTGATACCCGTGCTGCAGAACCTCCTCCAACAAGGACACCTATTGCCGTAGCTATATTCATCACAGGAAACGTTATTGTAAGACCGGCTATCGCTTCAGGTCCTACTACATGACCTATCACCATTCGGTCAATGATATTGTATAACGACATCACTACCATACCTACCACTGCAGGTAAACTATATTCCCATAGCAACTTTCCTACCGACCTGTTGGCAAGAGCATCAAGATTCCGGAATTTCGACATATAAGATACTTAAAAAAATGATTATTTCTGTTAACGAGCAAAAAGAAGAAGTGTCAAGGGCTACCTCAACACTTCTCCTATATAGTATTTTATTGAATTTACTTGTTTTCTGCAGCAAGTTCTGCACGGCGAAGATATTTCTTCATATCGATTCCGTAGCCGTCACCGAACTGTGGATAGTCCGCAATGATAGAACGATATAATTCTGCTTCTTCGCTGAAGTTACCTTGTTCGTGATATACGCGAGCAAGTTTTTGCATAAAGAATGGAGTGTAGTACTGATTCTTGTCTGATTTGCTGATTGCAGACTTAAATGCAGAAACAGCATCATCAAGCTTGTCAAGGTTAACGTAGCAGTCACCCTTTAGTGAATATGCAGCAGCACCGATAAGGCTTTCGCTTGCACTGAATTTATCAACGTAGTTAAGTGCCTTTTCGTAATCGCCCTTTTGGTAAAGCATAATTGCAGCTTGGAGTGCAGCACGATTAGCTGCATCATAGCCGTCATTATCAGCAACATCCATATACTTAGCCAATGCTATTGAATCATTGCCGAGAACCATCTGAATATCAGCCGCACCGATATTGTCATTAGCCTTTGCTTGTCCCGGCTGACGTACAAGGTAAATATAACCGAGAACCAAAACCGCTACCACAATTACAGCTCCGGCAGCCCAAAGGATAATCTTCTTGTTGTCTTGAACTTTCTCGCTCACTGACACCAATGAGTCATTGAGTTCATCTACACCATTTTCAGGTACATTTAAATTCTGTTTTGCCATTTTATTTTATGTTTTTATTTTCTGAATTATTGAGGTCTTTTCCGAATTGCAAAGGTAATACAATTTTTTGAATTCACAAAAATTTTTTAACTATGCCGATTTACACTGATTTCCACCGATTAGAAATCTGAGAAATAGCCCTTTTGCAACTTCATTTTAGCCTTTGAAGCCCTTTTCAGTTATTCGTCAAATTCGCCTTTTCCTTCACGGAGAACTTCCGGTGAGGTTGAATCCGTTATATCCACCACCGTTGACGGCACTATACCTCCGTCACCTGCATCTATAATATAATCCGCCAGCCCCTCATACTTCATCGCAAGAGATTCCGGCATTGCAGATTCGTACGGTTCATCTTTATCTATCTGCACAGATGTACTCATCAGCGGATTACCTAACGATGATGCTATCGCAGTAGCAATAGAATTATCAGGTACACGCAGCCCTACCGTCTTACGTCCCTTAAAAACTTTCGGCAGCGTTGTCGCAGCAGGAAGAATAAAGGTAAATGGTCCGGGAAGATATTTTTTGAGCATCTTAAATGCGTGATTATCAATACGTACGTACTCCGATGCTTGTGAAATATCCGAACATACTATTGAAAGCGTATTTCTGTTCGGGTCAAGACCTTTTATCTTGCATATTTTTTCTATCGCCCTATTGTTAAGTGCATCACAGGCAAGCGCATAAAGTGTGTCTGTAGGATAAATAATCACTGCACCATCGCGCAAAGCGGATACAAGAGTATCAACGTACTTTTCATTAATACTCGTAGGATACATTTTCAGGATTCTCATGGTAAAATATCTCTGGGATTGAAAAAATCACTTCACTACTCTCACCGTTATATTCCGCGCAGCCGCATACTGAGTTAATAGTCGCTCGGTAAGATTTATCGCCTCTTCTACCGGCATATCAAGTCCGTAAATATGAATACAGATGACAGCATGAGTGGTATTTAAATCAATTTTTGTTCTTTCATTATCCGACGTTGGAGTCCCGATACCTCCTATGGCATCTCTATACACCGGCATTCCTGCTATGTTCAGCGGTCCTCTGCCAATACCTTCGAATGGTTCACCTTCCTCGCCTACAGAGATTGTCAACGTGTCACCCGCTATTTTATCACGGTCAAAACCGCTTACCGAGTAACCGGACTTCATAGAAAGTAAATTAACCAGGTCAACCAATGTATCTATCTTGTAAAGTTCCATTCCGCGAACTATCCTGCGGCATAGTGCTTCCGAAGACGGGCGATAACGATTAGGGTCTTTACCGCAAGCCTTGTAAGCATTTCGCGTAGCAACAATCCCGGAACGCTTATTGACCTGAGAAAGTTCTACATTTTCACGCAAATACGCTGAATAATCTTCAATTTCCTGCCAAAGCGAGTCCGATGTAACACTATTGGTTACATCAGCCTCGACAAGCACCATAAAATAGTCCGGTGCTGCAGATTTTATTTTATCGGAAATAACTATTTCCATAGTTTCACAATTTATTTTTCACGCATAAACACGTTGATTGGCGTACCATGAAGTTCCCAGTGTTCGCGTATCTTATTTTCAAGATAACGGCGGTACGGCTCTTTTACCCACTGAGGCAAATTGCAGAAGAATATAAAAGTAGGGACTACCGAGCCTTTAAGCATAGTGACATACTTAATCTTGACGTATTTACCTTTATTGGCAGGTGGTGGATAAGCATCAATATCAGCAAGCATCAGTTCGTTTAATTGATGTGTAGGAATGATGCGTTTACGGTTCTTGTAAACGTCAACAGCAGTCTCAAGAACTTTATAGATACGTTGCTTTGTCAGTGCCGAACCGAATATGATAGGAAAATCCGTAAATGGAGCAAAACGACTGCGGATAGCATTTTCAAATGTTGCAATAGCCGCTTGGGACTTATCTTGCACCAAATCCCACTTGTTTACACACACCACAAGACCCTTCTTGTTTTTCTGAATCAAAGAGAAAATATTAGCATCTTGCGACTCTATACCTCTCGTTGCATCTATCATCAGCACACAAACGTCTGACGCTTCAATAGCACGGATAGAGCGTATCACGGAGTAATATTCAATATCTTCGTTTACCTTCGTCTTTTTGCGTATTCCGGCAGTATCTACAAGATAGAAGTCAAATCCGAATTTATTGTAACGAGTGTAGATACTGTCTCGTGTGGTACCTGCTATATCGGTCACGATATGGCGATCTTCACCGATAAATGCATTGATAATAGAAGACTTACCTGCATTAGGACGACCAACGATGGCAAATTTAGGGATTTCATCAAGAGTTGCGGCTTCTTCTTCATCTTTTTCAGGTAGATTTTTCACTACTTCATCAAGCAAGTCTCCCGTACCGAATCCGCTCACGGCTGACACCGGAAATGGGTCACCGAGTCCGAGTGAATAAAATTCCGCCACATTGTAAAGCCAGTCGTTTGAATCCACCTTATTGGCTATCAATAACACCGGTTTACGTGACTTACGAAGTATTTCAGCCACATGGTCATCAAGGTCGGTAACACCATTCATAGCATCTACTACAAACAGTATTTCATCTGCCTGTTCTATTGCAAGAGCCACCTGCTTATTTATTTCTTCTTCAAATATATCTTCTGAGTTTACCACCCAGCCACCCGTATCAACGATAGAAATTTCTTTGCCGTTCCAATCCACCTTTCCGTACTGACGGTCACGAGTAGTACCTGCCGTTTCGTCAACGATAGCCACACGAGTACCTGTAAGGCGATTAAAAAGAGTCGATTTTCCTACATTAGGGCGTCCTACTATTGCTACAAGTTGTCCCATAGTTCTATTTCATTTGCTGTTTGCGACAAAGTTACGTTTTTTACTCTATATATCCAAAAGAGCGGAGTTTGTTTTCTCGATTTCGCCAGTCAGGCTCTACTTTTACAAACAATTCCAGATAAACGCGTTTGCCAAAGAATTTTTCTATCTCCTTACGTGCATCAATACCCACGTGCTTCAATTTCACACCGTTCTTGCCTATAATAATTCCCTTCTGAGACTCTCTCTCTACGTATATTACAGCCATAATATGGATTGAGTCATCAGTCTCGGAAAATTTTTCTACAAGTACTTCCGTTGAATATGGCACTTCCTTGTCGTAAGTCAGAAATATTTTTTCTCTCACGATTTCCGTCACGAAAAAGCGTGCCGGCTTATCCGTTAAAGCATCTTTACCGAAGTAAGGCGGTGAAGGCGGTAACAGTTCTTTTATCCTTTCCATAAGATTCGTCACATTAAACTTATGGAGAGCAGACGCCGGGAACACTTCAGCATCCGGTAAAAGACTTTTCCACTTGTCGTATATCACTGACAGTTCATCATTGCCTTTAAGCAAGTCAATCTTGTTTATCACAAGAAGCGTAGGCACGCCGGACTTTGCCACTTTAGCAAGGAAATCCGCATTTTTTGTAGGGTCTTCAATAACGTCTGTGACGTACAGTATCACATCGGCATCTACAAGCGCACCCTCGGAGAATTCAAGCATACTTTCTTGAAGTTTGTACTTGGGCTTAAGCACACCGGGGGTATCGGAAAACACTATCTGATAGTTTTCTCCGTTCACAATTCCCATAATTCTGTGACGTGTGGTCTGTGCTTTGGAAGTAATAATACTCATACGCTCACCCACAAGTTCATTCATAAGAGTTGATTTACCCACATTAGGATTTCCTACGATATTTACAAAACCGGCTCGATGATTTTCAGGCATATAAGAAGATTTTTATGTTATTTCTGTAAATTAAAAAATATAGCACCCTAACACTATTGCGTATAGGGTGCTATATCGTATGATGTTAATACCTTTTATTATAATTTAAATGCTTAAATTATCCCCAAATAAGATAAAGCGCTCCCCATGTGAAACCTGCACCGAATGCAGTGAGGATAATCTTATCTCCCTTTTTGAGTTTTCCCTTGTATTCATCAAGACACAATGGAATAGATGCCGCACTTGTATTACCATAGTGCTGAATATTCACGAGTACCTTTTCTTCAGGAACTCCTGCTGCGCCTGCCACTGCCTCAATAATACGTAAATTTGCTTGATGAGGTACAAGCCAGTCAATAGTATCTACAGTAAGGTTATTTCGCTTCATCACGTCTTTTGTAGATCTGAGCATATCGGTTACTGCATTTTTATACACGCTGCGACCTTCCTGGTACAAGTAGTGTTCTCCGGCATCAAGTGTCTCTTGACAAGCAGGTTTTACTGAACCGCCGGCTTTCATTACCAAGTAGTCAAGTCCCTTACCGTCAACGTGGAACACACCGTCCATCACACCGATATTTTCTTCAGTAGGCTCTACAAGCACTGCACCTGCACCGTCACCGAAGAGAGGGCAAGTTGCACGGTCCTTATAGTTTACCATTGAAGACATCTTCTCTGCGCAAACCACGATGATTTTTTTACGTAAACCGGACTTTATATAAGCTGCTGCATCTTCAAGTGCCACAATAAATCCTGCACATGCTGCCTGAATATCGTAAGCGTATGCATTTTTAAGGTGACAGCCTTCTGCTATTACAGAACCGGTTGACGGAAAACGATAGTCCGGATTGGAAGTTGCGCAGATTATGAGTTCTATCTCATCAGGGCTTACACCTGTCTGTTCAAGAAGACGATTTACGGCTTGGATACCTAAGTACGATGAACCTGCACCGTCCTTTTTCAAGATACGACGCTCTTTGATACCTACACGTGTGGTAATCCATTCATCATTTGTATCCACCATCTTTGACAACATTTCATTATCAAGGATATCGTCCGGAACGTATGATGCAATACCTGAAATTCTTGCGTTAAGCATTTGAAACTATTTCTATAAGTTTGTGATAATAATACAACTTCCCTCGGGGGTATTGATATCCAATCCTTCCGAGAGAACGTTGAAAATGTTTTTACGTACGTAACATTTCCTTTTAAGTACCGTTACAGGTCACTACCGACTTGCGCCGGCAAGAAATGCTCGGCAATCAAGATTAGAGAGCAGCCTCTTTCTCAATTACTACATGACCACGATAGTAGCCACATTCACCACATACAGTGTGAGATACGTGCCATGCACCACAGTTTGGACATACTGCGAGGGTTGGCATTGCTGCCTTATCGTGAGTTCTACGTTTTGCTGTACGAGTCTTAGATTGTTTGCGTTTAGGATGTGCCATTTTCTTTTATGATTTTTTTAATTATTATTTTCAGTTAATTTTCTCAGTTGCTCCCAACGTGGGTCAATGTCTGCTGCGGATTCGCCTCCTTCGTCATATACGCCTTCACCTTCAAGCAATTCACCGTCTTCAATATCTTCCGTCCGATGTTGACGTAAGATTTGACTCATTGCACGGTTACACTTTCCTGCGGGGTGGACATGCTTTATTGGAATTGCAAGCATAACCGTATCGTAAAGCATATATGCGACATTAAGGCTGTTTTCGTTCTCGGGAATTTCAAGAACCTCGTCAGATGCGTCATTGTACTCTTCTCCGTACTTGACCACAATGTGATATTCGGTATCTACCGGTATCTCAAGGTCATCAAGGCAACGGTCACAGACTATAGTCAGCGTTCCGGTGACTTTGAAGTCAAAGTCATAGTACTCACCTTTATTGTCAACAACGAGATCTACTGCAATGTCAGAGTCTCTGACTTCAGTACTCTCCATATTGACAAAAAACTGCTTTGTCAGGGTGAAATTAAAGTCATTACGCCCCTTAGGCATACTTTTGAGCATTATCTTGAATTCCGAAAACTTTCCCACGGCTTAATATCTTGTTGGAATAACTCTGCAAAGTTACTAATATTTTTTCAAATATCAATACCTACAGAGTTTTTTCTATTTTTCTTTTCTTATTTTTTTAATCCTTTTTAAGGTTTGGATCCTCAAGATGGTAATGTTTCTTTTTATCAAGAACTTTAAGCCAAATTGAGAAGAACAATGCTGCTACACCACAACCTACAAATACGAGCATCGGAATTGTGTAGTCGTAATCAGCAGGATTTTTCACTCCGGGGTTTACGATATCAAGGAGTGCGCCGATTCCTTTACGGAAGCCGTAAAGACCTATATTCTGAATCCAGAAGATTACAGCGTATGCCGAACCGATAATTTTTGCATCTACGAGTTTTGGAACTGATGGCCAAAGAGATGCAGGTACGAGGCTGAATGATATTCCTAACAGCACGATTGCGAAATACGCCAATACTTTAGATTGTACCACCGGAAGAACGAGAGCAAAAATTCCGTGACAGATTATCATCAAAATCGAACCGAATATAAGCATCGTGGCTCCTCTTCCTTTATTATCAAGAAAGGCTCCGAGGAACGGCGTAATTGCGGCTGCGCCGAGAGGGAACACGAAGAATATGCCTCCGGCTTCTTCTTCACTGATACCAAGCGTACACTGAAGCATATTACCGGCATAATTTTGGAATGGGAATATTGCTGAATAATACAACACGCACAAAAGGGATACAACCCAGAAAACTTGTGAAGTGAAGATATATTTTAAGTCACTGACTTTAAACGGATCATCTTTCGCTTCAGTATTACCTTTCTGCTTTTCAAGGCTGTAGTCCATAAATCCATAAACAATAAAGCAGATAAGACCGATACATAGAAGCAAGCAGCCGAAACCTACAGGGCGTGATACGCTGATTACGCCGCCAAGACGTGAGATTGCAGGTGAGCAAAGGAACACTATCATCACACCAAGACGTGCGATTGCCATTTCAATACCCATCGCAAGTGCCATTTCTTTGCCCTGGAACCACTTTACGATACCGCGAGACACCGTAATACCCGCCATCTCAATACCGCAACCGAATATCATAAAGCCTATACATGACAACTTTGCTGATGCAGGCATTCCGTCAAAGAACGGAGTTATGTTCCACCATTCCTGAGGTATATTCAGCCAGCCATCTACCATTTCTTTCAGCGAACTGTTCGCAAAAGACTCTGTCAGCGCATAATAGTTCAACGCTCCGCCGGCAAGCATCACTGTTCCTGAAAGGATTGCCGTAAAGCGCACTCCCATTTTGTCAAGGATTATACCCGCAAAAATGAGGAAGAACACAAACACGTTCAAAAACGTTTCTGAACCGAAGAAGTTACCGTAAGTTGTTGAATCCCAGCCACACTGCTGCTCTAACGTACTCTTTAACGGTGACAAAATATCTACGAACACATAGCCGAAAAGCATTGCCGAAGCAAGCAACACTAATGCGCCCCACCTTGCCCAAGGATTATCGTCAAGGTATTTGTGAATTTTTGCTGTCATTTTAATTATTTGATTGGATTATTAATGTTTTTTGCAAAATTAGTGATTTTATATCGGTTTAACCTAATATTTTTAGTAAATTCGCAAAAATAATTGTTTTTTTTCAGTTTGTAATTACCTTTCCTTATTTAAAACAATGCTAAGTTCACAACCTTACACTTTTGACAAAGTAATCCGTCTGCTAATATCTTTAGCAATCATCGCAGCGGTAATTTATTTCATTTACGTATTGAAAGATGTGCTGCTACCATTCGTTGCGGCATGCCTGATAGCCTATATTTTAGAGCCTTTTGTCCAGGGCAACAGAAAAATTCTGCATCTCAAAGGCAGAAGCGTTGCCGTATTCGCCACTCTATTTGAAATTACCGCCATTATCACCATAGCAAGTATCATCTTTATTCCCACAATCGTCAAGGAACTTAACAGCGTGGGACAACTTTTACAGGATTATGCGGCAGGACATAAAGATGTGACATACATTCCGGCATGGATACAGGACTACATTCGCAACAACTTTAACCTTCACGAAATTGCATCAAAGATAACGTCGGAAGATGTTGAAAAAGTTCTCTCAAACGTTTTTTCCTTCGTTACAGGTGGCGTAAGTATGCTGTTTGAAATCCTCGAATGGTTTTTGGCACTGATTTATTTGATATTCATAATGCTTGACTATGAAAACATTATGAACGGTTTCAAAAAAATGGTGCCTGAAAAATACCGTGACGTAACTTTCCGTATAGGTCGTGATATAAAGCAGAGTATGAACAAATATTTCCGCGGACAAGCATTAATAGCAGTCATAGTGTCTCTAATCTATTGCATAGGCTTCAGCATTGTAGGAATTCCGCTCGCAATAGTACTCGGCTTACTGATAGGAGTGCTGTTTATGATTCCATACTTACAGTTTATCACCATTATCCCCGTCACTTTCATTTGCCTGATATGTTCCACAACCGGAGAGCAATCATTCTGGTCACTTTGGTGGCAATGTATGGCTGTTTATGCTGTGGTACAAATAGTAGCGGACCTGATATTAACACCGAAAATTATGGGCAAAACGATGGGTATGAATCCCGCAATTATCCTTTTATCTCTTTCTATCTGGGGAAGTATCCTCGGCATTCTCGGAATGATTATAGCACTGCCGATAACCACACTAATCATTGATTATTACGCAAGATACGTCACAAAAGATAATTAATAATTCATTATGAATTATCTTTTGTAAATTATGAATTACGAACCCTTCTCCTGACTATCTTATACCCTAATCTTGCTATAATCATTGACATTATCGGACTCAGGTAGTTAAAGATGCAATACGGAAGATAAGTAAGCGTAGGCACACCGAGAACCGTAGATTGCGTTACACCGCACGAGTTCCATGGAATTAACACAGACGTTACTGATACCGAATCCTCTACCGAACGGCTTAGCAAACGAGATTCAAGTCCGTTTCGCTTATACAATTTCTTATACACGTTGGCATCAAGGATAATTGACAGATACTGGTCGCCCGTAAATGAATTAAACATAAGTCCCGAGCCTACCGTTGCATTGACGATAGAACTGACTGTGCGAAGACGATTTGTAACAGAATGTGTAATCGTTGAAAGCATACCGCTGCCAAGCATCATTCCGCCGAAACACATTGCACAAATGACAAGGTAAATAGTTGACATCATACCTTCCACCCCACTCGTTGTCACAAGGTTGTTAAGCATCTCATTCCCCGTTTCAATCTCCGTTGATGTAAAGAGCACATCACAAGATACATAAAAATACGAATATAGGTCTGACACTTCGCCGCCGTATATACTTGACGCTATTTCAGGCTGAAAGATGAACATTCCGAACAGACCGAGAACAGTGCTTAAAATGAGCGTCAAAAGCGTTTTTACTCTGAAGCCTATAAGAACGCACGTAATAACAGGAATAGACAAAGACCACGGAGTTATATTATATGTTGCATTTAAGTCCTTAACTATTTCAAGGGATTCCGAGACGTCATTAACGTCTGATATAAAACCGAATATTAAAAATACGAGCAGAGCGATTATCATTGACGGCACTGTGGTTATCATCATATATCTTATATGCTTGAATAAATCCACTCCGCAAGATGATGATGCAAGCACTGTGGTATCAGAAAGAGGAGAAACTTTATCTCCGAAATATGCTCCGGATATAATGGCGCCGGCAACCCAACCGGGAGCGTAACCGAACACCGTACCGATGCCCATAAATGCAACTCCGATTGTTGCTATTGTTGTCCATGAACTACCACTCATCACGGATATAATAGCACACACTACGCAAGTAATAAGCAAAAAGAGTCTTGGATTAAGTATTTGAAGACCATAATCTATCATTGCAGGCACTGCACCGGACATCATCCAGGTAGCAGACACTGTTCCTATCAACATCAATATCGGGATTGCCGGCAATATCTGTTTTGCGCTTTTACGCAAGCCTATTGCAAGATATTTTATTTTCCGCTTATAGAACAATCTTGACAACAATGCCGTAAATACCGCTACACCGAAAAGCACATAATGACTCACACTTTGTGCGACATCTGCACCTCGTGTCACTATAATGTAAACAATCACCGCAAGCAGTAATATGATTGGCAATAACGATGCAAAAAGCGGCGGATTTCTACGAGATATACCTGAATTTCCCAATTCTTCTTTTACCTTAAAACTGTTTATACTAAATATCTTGCAAATTTACACATTTTTCGCCGTTTTACAAAATAACAACGGCTTACACACCGATTTGTGCGTAAGCCGTCGTTAGTATTAATTGTTAAACTCTTATTTCTTTACTACTGTAGCAGTGTAAGGACGAGCCTTAAGGTTAAGAGTGATAACGTATGTACCTGTTTCTGTACATTTGAAGTTGTCACCACCCGATACCAAATTGTCAAGAGCACCACCGAGGTTGATATCCCAACCGTCATTTGCACGGAACTTCCATTCGTCACCTGCAGAAAGTGCGAACTCACCTGTCCAAGTAAGGTAATCGGCAGATGGAGTCATTGCTGCAGTTTCGCCCCAGTCATTGAAACCACCGATAATACCGATAACTTTACATTCAGTAAGTTTGATATCACGAGTACCGTAGTTAAATTCTACCCAGTAAACGCCCGGAGTTGCAACCTTGATATTTGCAGAACCCTTAGCGACACCTGTACCGATATAGTGACCGTCTTCGCCTTGTTTGTATGTAATACCGCCATCGCTACCGAAGTCTTTACCAGCCCATGATTGGTCAGGGTTAATCTTGAATTCGCTGTCAAGATAGATGTAACCATAGTAGTTAGTGTAGTCATCTGTCCAAAGTACTTGGTTATTGTCATCGTATGACCAACCGTTTGATTGACCCGGAGTCCAGAAACATTCAATAGCTTGAATGTATGAGAAAGTATTATCTTCCATATTGATATTGAAGAGAACAGGACCTGCAAGGAATGAGATAGCAGGAGTACCGTTTTCTACAAGATTACCATTGTCGTTAAATACTTCTTCTTCTGTTACGCCGAATACTTTGCCTGATGCAGACTTAACTTGCCAGTACAGACCTTCTTCACCCATCATATCTTCAGTAAATGTGATTGCGAGTGAGAATGCAGGATCATCGTATTGACTTGTTGCAGAGTGAGTGAATGTTGCGTCATTCCAAGCCTTGCCATCTTTTGAATATTGAAGAACGTAAGATGCTTCTATTTCTTTTTCCGGTGCGAATGGAACGAGGTTAAGGTCAAAAGGACCGAAATATGTATCAGGATCACCGATACGTGATTTGCTGCTACCGTTTACAAGATAACCTGCGTAACGTACTTTTACTGTTGCAGCAGAAGGATCTTTGGTGATTGTCTTATATGCAGTATTGAATGTAGAAGGATCAACGTAGATAGTACCTTCTTCAGTTGATGTTGCTACTTCAACAGGATCTGCAAATGAATCATCTTTGCTCATTTGCATTACCATACTTACTGTATATCCATCAGGCACGTTTACAGCATCAAAAGTAAGAACAGGAACTTGTCCGCTTGCTGCTTCAATAGCAGTAAGATTTTGTTGTTCCGTTTGTGCTGTTACTGTTACGCCACCTGCCTCAAAAATTGCCTCTTGAGGATTTTTCTGTGGTTCCGGATTTGGTTCTTCATAGTTATCACATGCCGTGAAACCTAAGCATAACCCCATCGCGGTCAATAAAGCGAATTTCTTCATATTATTGTTATAAAACATTTTAGATTAATTTGTTTCAGAAATGCCCGGCGATGCTATTACATCGCCTTGGCATTTGTTGATAAATGTTTATTGTGCTAATGATACTGTTACAGTGTTATTGTTAGTGTCAAGAGCCACTGTATATGTACCTGCTACACATGGGTTTACGCAGAAGCAACCTTCACCTGTTTCACATGGTACAGGTGTATCAAGAGCAGCATCTACGTTATCACCTGATGCAGATGATGAATAAGGAGTGCTACCCCAACCGTTGAGTCCTTTGTAAATACGGAAGTACCAACCGCTTGTAACAGGTGTTGAACCTTGTTCAAGGTTGAAAGTACCTTTGTAGATACCTGAACCGTCACGGTCTGCTATACGCCATGCTTTATATGTTTCTTCAGCAGCTGCATTTGGTTCTGCCCATTCTGCATTGTTACCTACAATATACATATATTCTGCCTTAACAGTTGGTGCTTCGCCTGCTACTACACTGATTGTAGGAGTTGAAGCAGAGAAGTCGGCTGTGATTGACATCTTACCGCCTGCCCAGCCTGCGATTGTGAATGAACCTTTACCGTTTACAAGTGGTGAGCTGAATGCTCCGTCAACCAATTCTACTGTAATTGGGTTGTCTTCTTTTTGTGAACCGTATGAGTCATCACCGTTCCAGCCTGTAAGTGCTGTGTAAAGACGGAATGAAACATCACCTGCAGGGATATCAAATGTCTGTGAGTAAACTTTGCTACCTATGTCTGTCATCGGTTCGAACAAACGTGCACCTTGGAGAGCTTCTGCATTGCTTTCAGCAGGTTCTGTCCAGTTTCCGAATACCGGTGCACTACCGATTACCCAGATATAACCCGGAGTTGGTACTGCGAAGTAAAGTTTAACCTTATTCAAAGAAACTACGTTTGAACGAATTTCACTGCTTTCCACACCGGTGAGACGTGCTACTGCACGGAAATACACTTTTTCAGCAGGAATATCTTGATATGTTGACTCATCAACAAATCCGTGGAGGTCGCAAAGAGCAAGTGCCAGGTCTGCATCGCTGAATGTCATACGTGCATGTGTACCTGTACCCTTTGATGTGATTTCGCGGAAATCTGCGAAATCTTCAGTAAGAGAAACTTCAGCTGAGTAATTTGTTACTGCAGAATAGCCATAGTCAGGTTGGCTGCAAGTAAGTTCAAATGTACCGCTTTCTGTAAGTTCCAAGTATTGATTTTGAAGTGCGGGAGTATTGAGGACAAATGTTGTCGGAGCCTGATATACAGGATCCTTGTCATCTTCACAGCCGGTAAAGCCTACCATTGCAGCCGCACATGCGAGAAAATATATAAATTTTTTCATTGTCTAAACTCAGTTTAAGTATTAGTAACCTGTGTTTTGCTCATAGTGAGCGAGTTCAACAGTGCTGCTTGGTAATGGGTAAAGAGTGAAGTTTGCGTTGAAGTCTGCACCACCTTTTACTTTGTTCTTCCAGTTCCAAGTGTAACCGGAAATCCATTTTCCATAACGGATAAGGTCGGTACGACGTGTTGCTTCAGTGTAAAGCTCACGGCAACGTTCATCTTGAAGTGATTGTGCTGTCAACTGACCTGTATTCCATGCATCAAGACCTGCACGTTCACGAATATAGTTAACGTATTCAAGAGCTTTTGCTTTGTCACCACCACCGTTGAGAATTGCTTCTGCAGCAGATAGATAAATTTCAGCAAGACGAATTACTGCGTAGTCAGTACCGATTTGGGTTGTTGCTGCAGGTGAATTTGCTTTATCAATATTACCTTCTGCATCAAATGCCCAGTTTGTGTACTTAACTGGAAGGAAACCGTTAGAACCGTAGTGGTCTTGGTCAAGAACATCATTATTGATATTGAAGTTGTTCTTTGCTGTTGCCCAGAAACGTGTACGTTGGTCAGGAGATTCTGTATAATCGGAATTCCAATCGAACTTTTCTACGAGCTGACGACGTGCTGTACTACACTTCCAAGCATCTCCTGCGTTGAAATCAGACTTTGCAAGTTTAAAAGTATCACCTTTTTTTGGTTCACCGATCCACGTATTAAGCATGAATGTACCGTTTGCCCATGATGTGCAATATACAGGATCTTGAGGAATAGTCCAGATGATTTCATCAATTGGGCTTGAACCACCGATAGCGTATTGGTCATTGTTAGCACCGAAAAGTTGGCTGTAGTTCACGCAAAGACCTGAGTTTTTGAAACCCTTGCCTTGGTGACGTTTAATAATTTGTTCAGCCTTTTCAACACACTTTGTCCATTCCGGAGTACCGGTATATACGCCTGCATTAAGATAGTACTTAACGAGGAGAGCGTCTGCAACGTCTTTACCTACGTGACCGTAAGTAGCCTTGCTGCCTTCAGGGAATTGGTTAGCAACTTCTTCAAGGTCAGCAACAACTTTTGCATAAACGTCTGCACGTTTGTATTGAGGTGCAATAGAACCCATCTTTACAGATTCGTCTGCGTAAGGTACATTACCGAAGCAGTCGATAAGATAGAAGTAAGCACCTGCACGGAGTACACGGCATTGACGAATGTATTCGTCAGCTTTTTCACGAAGTGCCTCACTGTTAAGAGCGAAATAACCGTCATTTACAGTCTGAATAAAACTGTTACACATAGCTACACAAATCATGAAACGTGAATATGTACCTAAGATTACACGGTTGTTTGCAGGTACGATACCGTATTGGAATGCACCGTAGTCCGGGTCGTTAGGAAGCCATGTTGCTTCATCTGAGTTAAGTTCCTCAAGAATGAAAGCAGAACGTTGGAATGTTGACATACCACCATCAAAACCGCTTACTGCAGCGTTGTTGTTGGCACCATGAACTGTAAACTGCTGGTAAACACCTGCCATAGTTTCGTCCATGTATTTTTCAGGATTCTTCTTGAAGTCAGCATTCGTCAGAGAATTAGGGTCTGATGGAAGCTGGTCAAGGTCACCGGTGCAAGAGCTGAATGAAAAAGCTGCAGCCACTACACCAAGTGAAAGAAATATTTTATTTAATGTTTTCATTTACTTTAACTTTTATAGGTTAGAAAGTAGCGACTACACCAAGAGTACAAGTGATTGGACGCGGGTAAAGATTGTTGTCAATACCGCTGAATACTTCAGGGTCAACACCTTTGTACTTGGTGATTACGAATGGATTTTGAACTGCACCGAAGAGACGAAGTTTGAGGCTCTTGTTGATAAGTTCAGGGAATGTATAACCGACTGTGATGTTATCGCAACGAATGAAACTTGCGTTTTCTACGAAGTAGTCACTAAGATTTAAGTTGCGGTCTGTTGTCTTAAACAAGTATTCATCACGCATAAGGTTGTTGAGCATATAAGTTGATACACCATCAAGACGAACGTGTTCGTAGCGTGGGTTGTTATATACGTAGTTACCTAAGTTAGCACGAAGTGAAATACCGAAATCCCAGTTCTTATAGTTAACTGTGTTGTTCCAAGTAAATGTCACTTTTGGATCCGGTGAGTGGTAAAGGATAAGGTCCTTATCGTCAATTACACCATCTGCGTTTTGGTCAACGTATTGACCTTCAACCGGGTTACCTGCATTGTCATATACTTGTTGATATACACGGTAAGAGTAAGCAGGTTCACCTACGAGGTGCCATTGAAGTGTACCACCTGTACCTGATGGAACGCCACGTGCAGAAATCTGTGATGTTTCAGCATCACCGGTAAGAGCGGTAATCTTGTTGCGGTTCCATGCTACGTTAAGTGAAGTATTCCATGTCAAGTCTTTTGTTACAACAGGTTTTGCACCGATAGTTGCTTCAACACCGACATTGCGGAGAGAACCAATGTTGCGGTTCATATAGTTTGCAGTGTTAACACCTGCAACAGGAGTAAATGCGAGAAGGTCCTTAGTATTACGGAGGTACCAGTCAATGCTTGCTGTGAAACGATTGTTCAAGAATGCGAGGTCAATACCTGCGTTCCAAGTTGTTGTTTCTTCCCACTTGATGTTTTCGTCGTAAGCATTAGGATAAAGCGGGTTGATGTACCACTTACCGTTATAATCTACGTATTGGAAACCTGATGAAGTAGAAGATGTGTAAACAGGAAGATACGGGAAGTAAGAACCACCAAGGTCTTGTTGACCTGTGATACCCCAACCGAGACGAAGTTTAGCATCATTCAACACGTCACGTACATTTTCCATAAAGCTCATGTTTGTAATCTTCCAACCAAGAGCAAGTGCCGGGAAGAGACCCCAACGAGAATCTTTATGGAAACGTGAAGTTGCATCATCACGGAGTGTGAATGTGAGAAGATACGTATCATCGAATGTATAGTTGAAACGACCGAAGAATGATACGAGTTGAAGAGTGTTAGCCCAACGACTCATTGCCTTGTTAAGAACTACGTCACCTACTTGCCATTCTTTACCGTCTGCACCAACTGCGCGTACGTTACGAACGAGGTTGTACGCACCGTCATTGTAGCTTACGTTATTGAAACCGAGTGAGCTGAGGTAAGTGTTGCTGTGACCGAAATAGTCAAAGTGTTGCCAAGAATAACCTGCCATTACGTCAACGTTTGACTTGATAGCTTCGAATTCTTTGCGATAGTTCATATAGAAGTCAAGAAGAGTGTTACGTTGTAGTTCGTACCATTTGTAGTGTGTACCTGCACCGTATGCACCCATATTGATAAGGTCTTGGTTGCTCCATGCTTGAACAGAGTTTTCAGCAGTAAGGCTGAGGCTCTCATTCTTTGATACTTGATAGCCGAGGTTCAAGTTCAAGTGTAAGTCAGGAAGGAAGTGAAGTGCATAGTCAATTTGCAAGTTACCTGTAGAAGACCAAACTTCACCGCTGTTATTGATATCTTCAAGCTTCTGAACAGGGTTTTGACTTGCTTGAAGTTCAGGACCGCCTGATGCAACAATAATGTTTGTATAGCCGTTGAACATTGTAAGACCTGTAGTACCATTTGTCTTGTAAGCTGTGCGTACAGGGAGTGTCGGGTTGAATGCAACTGCACCACCTACTGCCCCTGTGTCTGCTTGACGGCTCTTGATATAAGTACCGTTAACGTTTGCATTGATTTGCAAGAGATTATTGAAGAATTTCGGGCTGAGGTTGAATCCTACAGTAGTACGTTTCATATCAGATGTTTTCAAGATACCTTGATTGTCTGTGAATGAAGCGTTAACACGGTAAGGAAGGCAACCTACTGAACCACCGATGCTTAAACTGTAGTCATGAGAGAATGATGTGCGGAGCACTTCTTTCTGCCAGTCAGTGTCTGCAGTTCCGAGGCCTGAAATAGCAGATTCTGTACCTACAAGGTTTCTTACAGCATTGTCGAACTCAGCACCGTTCATCATATTGAGAGTCTTACGAGCTGTGTTTACGTGGAAGTTTGCTGCAAAGTTAACTTGTGGACGACCTTTAGCACCTTTCTTTGTAGTGATGATAATGACACCGTTTGATGCACGTGAACCGTAGATTGCAGTTGCAGAAGCATCTTTAAGGATTGTCATTGACTCAATGTTTTGAGGGTTAATCATTGTAAGTGCGTTTGTACCACCTGCAGATGATTGGTCTGTCATAGGCACACCGTCAATTACAACGAGAGGGTTGTTGTTAGCAGAAAGTGAACTACCGCCACGAATACGGATAGTAGCATTACCTGTCGGGTCACCACCATCTGATGTTACAACGACACCCGGACTTGCACCAACCAAGAGGTCTTGAGTTGATGTTGCGATACCGGCTTCAATGTCGTCAGGCTTGACAACGGCTACAGAACCGGTAGCATCTGATTTTTTAACTACACCATAACCGATTGCTACTACTTCCTTAAGCATAACGGAATTTTCGCTAAGGGTGATGTTTACTACGCTACGACCTTCAACGGCTACGCGTTGAGTGTCATAACCTACATAAGAAACAACGAGGATTGCATCAGGTGCGACTTCAAGACGGTAGTTACCGTCGATGTCTGCTGATGTACCCATAGTTGTACCTTCAGCAATAACGCTGGCTCCTGTGAGAGGTTCTCCCGTAGGATCAACTACAGTACCTGTTACTGTAATCTTCTGCGCTAAAGCAGGGAAAGAAAGGCATAATAGCATTGCTATTGCAAGCCATGCTTTCCGACTCATTTGAAAACAAATGTTCTTCATGCAAGAATTTAATTAATTTTACTTGGGTTTACATTAATATTTATTTATCTCTATTTTTTCATCCTATATTTGCAAACACGACAATGCAGCTTCGTCGGTTCACAACGAGGCAGCAATTAGTGTCTTAAAAAAGTAGATATGCATAATGGATAGAGGTATCTGGATTTCTTTTTCACGACTACCTGCTTCCGGATAGCCTTTCATGATACTCAGAATATTGATATAATCTATTTATTTCTACACATTAATTAATCTATTTTTCACGGCGTAATGCTGCATCTTTAAAGGTCGCCAATACAACGGGCGTTTTCAAGTGTGCAAAAGTAAGGTATTTTTTTTCAATTTTCTAAACTTTTGCCCATCAAATTCTTAGCTAATCGAATATTTAACCTTTAAGTGTTAATTTAACAATAAAATTCGTGATTATATTCAGAATTTTGGAGATAACGATATTTCTCCGGATTTTTCGAGCGTAAGCGCTACGGCTTCACTCGGAGTAGTTGCCACTGCCCACAGTTTTTTATGGTCTTCCGGCATAAAATGGCACTCTATGGCTTTATCAAGCATTGCAAGCATATTGTCATAATAGCCCATAGTGTTAAGTATCACTATATTTCCATGGTACAACCCGAGCTGACGCCAAGTGATTATCTCAAGTAATTCTTCGAACGTACCACAACCTCCGGGAAGTGCTATAACTCCCTGTGCATGCTTCGCCATCAGCTCTTTGCGGGTATGCATATCGGGAGTAATCTCCAGGTGAGTGAGTCCGGTATGATGCCAACCTTTATCTACCATAAACTGCGGTATCACTCCAACTGTAACACCGCCGGTTGCAATAACCTCATCATTTACAGCCCCCATAAGTCCCATTTTTCCTGCTCCGGTTATCACCGGCACGTTCTCTTCTGAAAGCAAGCGTGCCACTTCCCGTGCATCGTTGAAAAATCGCTTGTCAATAGCGGTGGCAGATGCACAATACACTGTTACACAATCGTTATACTCTATCATTAAGGTAATATTAAGAAAACACTGACCGCCTTGCAGCAGTCAGTGTCGTATTATTATTAAATTCTCATTTTGTGATTATTTATTCACAAAGACAAGGTACTCGCCTGCTGCAAGTTTTGCAGGAATTTCAGCCACCTCACCTGTGAAATAATTCACAAGATTATCAAGTACAGGTGCTTCTTTGACGAACTTCACGTCCGCAGCATCTTTACCGAGATTTACTATCACAAGGACAGTCTTTTCATTTACAGTACGAGAAAATGCGTAAATATCATTTGACTCGGTTGCGTAGCGCACCATTTCTCCGCCTTCAACACCTGCTTTTAGTGCCGGCTGATTATGTTTCAGAGAATTAAGTTTCTGATAAAAAGTGAAATACTCATTTCTCGGTTCAAATTCCGGGGCAGTATCTTTCTTGAAGAACTCAAATGCACGGTCCATACCCGTTTCCTGACCGGTGTAAATAAGCGGCATACCAGGCAGTGTGTAAGAAAGTACTGCAAAAGCATTGGTCAGATTACCGAATCTCTTGAATTCCGTTCCTTCCCATGAATTCAAATCGTGGTTCGTAACCATGTTCATCAGATAGCTGTCACGAGGATATTCCTTATCTTGCTGAGCAAGAAGGCTGTCAATAGCGTTAGCGTGAGTTTCAGGGAAAGTCTTGTCATCGAAAGTGTATTGACCAGCTGTAGCGGCAATGTCGCGGAACAAGTCTTTCATAGGCCAATTATATCCCATATTGAAGCCGTCTTTTTGAAGTTCCGGTTTACTTGCCTCAGCGAGCATAAAGATTCCGCCTTCTTTTGCCGCATCAAGTTTAGGACGTACTTCCGCCCAGAAGTCGGTAGGCACTTCGCCTGCCACATCGCAGCGGAAACCATCGATATTCACGTCTTTAAGCCAAAATAGCATTGCATCAGTCATAGCCTGACGAGTTTCGGGCTTGGAATAGTCAAGTTTATACGTATCTGTCCAATCAAATGGGCCGAACATTTTTCCTTCTTCATTAAGTGCATAGTATTCAGGGTGTTCTTTTACCCATACATTGTCGCAACCTGTATGATTAGGCACCCAGTCAATAATCACCTTGAATCCGAGTTCGTGTGCCTTTGCCACGAAAGCCTTGAATTGGTCAAGGCTACCAAGTTCGGGATTTACGGCCTTGTAGTTTTGTACTGCGTAGTAACTGCCAAGTTCTCCTTTGCGGTTAAGTTCTGAAATTGGGTGAACAGGCATAAGCCACAAAATGTCAACACCAAGATCTTTAAGTCTCGGTAACTGATTTTCAAGAGCAGTAACAGTTCCTTCCGGAGTAATTTGTCTCCAGTTCACTTCATAGATAACCGCATTACGGCTCCATTCCGGCTGAACGAGTGAAGTGAACGTTGAATCACGTTCTACACTTTCTTTTTCCTGTGTCTTTCCTGCCGAGCAGCTGAACAGCGAACCGAACAGACTCGCAATGGCAGAGAGGATAAAAAACTTTTTCATGATTTTAATAGTAGATTTTTAGATTAGTTTAATATAAATATGATTAAAACAATTTCAGTTGAGGGTCTATGAGGGTAAATGTCATTCTATGATAAGGAGTAGGTCCGTATTTCTCGATAGCCTCCCTATGTGCCTTTGTTGGATAGCCCTTATTTTCATTCCAATGGTACATAGGATACTCCTCATGTATTTTTCTCATAAATTCGTCACGATGCGTTTTTGCGAGAATTGAAGCCGCTGCGATATTGGCAAATCGTCCGTCTCCCTTGACAAAAGTCTGATACGGAATGTCACCGTACGGCTTGAATCGATTTCCGTCAACGATTATTGCTCCGGGGCGGACTTTGAGTGCATCAAGAGCGCGGTGCATTGCCAGGATTGAAGCATTAAGGATATTTATCTTGTCTATCTCTTGTGCATTTACAATACCCACAGCCCATGCCAATGCTTGCTCCTCGATTATCGGACGGAGGAGTTCACGGCGACGCTCAGTAAGTTTTTTTGAGTCATTAATATACTCATTTGAAAAATCCTCCGGCAAAATCACGGCAGCGGCAAAAACAGGTCCGGCAAGGCAACCTCTACCTGCCTCATCTGTTCCCGCCTCATTAATTCCCGATGTAAAGCATATAGGCAACATAGCCGTAAATTACTATCAGTCAGCAACTTCCTTGCTAAAATCCTCCTTCATTGTATCCACTACATTAATAATATAGTCGCCCGTACGTTCAAGGTCGGAAACAAGGTCCATAAAGTAAATACCTGCCTGGTACTCGTAAAGTTTGGCATTGATATTTTCAATATTGGCAGAGCGGAGACGGTTTCTCATATTATTTATCTCACGTTCTTTATTGTAAGACGCATTAATGATAGACATACTCGGATTCTCAAAGTTTTTGAGAAGTTTCATCATATTCGCCATCGCTTCTTTGACAAGGTCAAACATCGTGTCAAGATGCTGATAAATACCTTCATTAAATTCAGTTTTTGCATCTGCTTTTCGCAGCAATATTTTACCTACGCCCATGCAGCAGTCTGCAATACTCTCTACTTCGGAAACAATACGCAGCATACCCGCGATATGAAGTTTACCTTCAGCGGATAGTTTACCTTCAGCACACCTGTTAAGATAGTTTGCAATTTCAATTTCCATTCTGTCGGAAATATCTTCGTATTTTTCAAGGCGGGAATACAGTTTCACGAAGTCATCAGTATCAGCCTCCGTATGAATAAGAGTCACTGCCATTCCTATCATTCGCTGAACTCGCTCGGCATAGACGTAAATTTCTTTTTCAGCCTGTGCTATATTGAGTTCTGATGCACTGAGAATTCCGGCAGATATGAATTTAAGTTGAAATTCTTCATCTTCCTTATGTTTGGCAGGCATAATCCATTCCACAATCTTCACATAAACGTTTGTAAACCATATCATTACTGATAAGTTTATCACATTAAATATGGTATGGAACATTGACAATCCGAATGACACGCTCACCTGCATCTTAAGCATTTGCGACATTGCGGCACTTGAATCGGACAATGTGCCGTCGAACAAGTGACTGTAAGTCACGGGGTCTGTGGCTTGAAGGTTATTAACCCAAGCATATAAAGCATTCGGGTCTCCCTGCCCTATTGACTGTGTAATCCAACTGTTTAAATCTACAAACGGATAGAACACCACAAGGGTCCAAACGGTACCCAGAAGGTTAAACAGCAAGTGTCCCATTGCAGTACGCTTTGCTGCAACATTTCCGCTGAGTGATGCGAGGATAGGAGTAATGGTCGTTCCGATATTACTTCCAAGCACAAGGGCGCATGCAAGGTCAAACGTTATCCAACCTTTACTGCACATAATAAGTGTAATTGCAAAGGTTGCCGCAGATGATTGGATTACCATCGTTATCAGCAAGCCTACAAACCAGAAAAGCATCACTGATGTAAAACCCATTGATGCATAACGCTGCAGGAAGGCAAACATTTCAGGATTGCTCTGCAAGTCAGGCACATACTTGTTTATAAGCGACAAGCCCATAAATAAGAAAGCAAAACCAATCACAAATTCGCCTATTGACTTGTGCTTGCTTTTGCTTGAAAAAAGTAACGGTATTGAAAGTCCGATAAGTGGCAATGCCATTGCGGAAATATCCACTTTAAAACCAAACAAGGCTATTACCCATGCCGTAAATGTTGTACCTACGTTTGCACCGAATATCACAGCCATTGACTGTGCAAGTGTCATAAGCCCCGCATTTACGAAACTTACCACCATTACGGTTGAGGCTGATGAACTTTGGATTAGTGCTGTAATGAAGAAACCGGTTATTGTACCCGTTATTCTATTCTTCGTCATTGCTCCAAGGATATTACGAAGCCGGTCGCCCGCCACTTTCTGTAATCCTTCACTCATTACTTTCATTCCATAAAGGAACAAACCGACGGCGCCTAACAGGCAAAGTAAATCTAAGAAACTATAATTCATCTTAACATTTGATGTTTGGTTCTGAAATAATTACAACACTTATTGCGTGATTGCTGTGCAAAGTTAATATTTTTTTATCAATAATTTAACATTAAATATCACTTTAAATGTCACAAAACATCAATGCATACATCGACACATGCGTCATTATCATTATCACCAACAGTATCCACGACATTATTTTTCTATCGTACTTGTAACATAACAGTGTCAAAATTGACGCTACCGCGACGTAAGGTACATAAAACCATATAAACAGTTTTTTAAGTTCGTATTCCGCCGCTTCGATGCCGGACAAATACATCGGCACTAAAAATACGGGAAGAATGGATACTGCCACAAGAACCCAATACCACAACGGGATTTTGACTGAACGTAATTCGTTGCCCATAATATTAACTGTTTTTACTTGCTTTATATGCCGCTACGGTTGCTTTTATGCCATCGCGCAATGAGAATTTAGGTTTGAAGCCGAAATCCTTCACTGCATCTGAGATGTCACAATCCCAATTTCGCTGACGCATAATCTTGTACTTGTCAAGGTTAAGCGTGGTAGGTTTCATTCGCATTTTACCCCACTTCTCTGAGATAAATGACACTATGTACAATGCCCACAACGGCATTTTTATCGGTATCACGAATTTTACTCCGAGTTCTTCCGCTACTATTTTTCGAAATTCGTCCTGGGTATATACTCTGCCCTCTGATATGAAATACTTTTTATTTACCGCATCAGAGGCAAGTGCATCGTACATAGCGCTCACAAGATCATCTACATATATAAATGTGAGCAACTGCTTTTTGAACCCTACCGAGAAATCAAAATGACGGTCTATGGACTTTATCATCATCAGATAGTCCTTTTCATGAGGACCGTAAACTCCGGTTGGGCGAAATATAATATAGGGTAAACCTGAAATATTCTCCAGATAGTTTTCCGCCTGGAGTTTTGACATTCCGTAAGCGGTATTCGGGTTCGTAGGCTGACTTATCTTTGCCGGTGTGTAATTATCCTCATCGTACTCCCCTATCGCACTTAGACTGCTCATATACAGAAACTTCTTCGGCGCAAGTCCTGTATTCTTAAGCGCAGTCACGAAATTACACAAATATTGATAATTGACCTGACGAAATTGCAGATAGTTAAGAGCCTTGGTGGCTCCGAGATTATATATAACGTAATCCGGCGCACCCGTCTCACGGAATGTGTCAGACAGTGTTGACTGCACTTGTTCTACATTTTCGTAGTCAAGAACAACGAATTTCAACCGATCATCTTTAAGGTAACGGCGAGACGTGGTCTCACGGACGGCTACGTACGTTTCATAACCTCTGTTAAGCGCTTCCCGCGCAATAAAGCCGCCGATAAACCCACCGGCACCTACTATCAATATTTTCATTCCAGAATTTCTTATTTTTTATCTTTTTTCTCCGTTTTCTTAACTTGAGTTTTTCTCTCACGTACCACTTTCAGCACTTGCGCTGAACGTGCCGGCAAATACAATTTCAGCCATTCCTTGCCTATCGGTTGATAAAGCGGGTCATTCACCGTCAAGTGTTCCACCTTTTCATCTATATTGCCGAATCCTCCGTACATCGGTGAATCTGAAGAAAGCACCACTTTGTACTTTCCTGCAGGAGCCAGAATTCCGTAGTCCGTAAATGACTTGAACGGATTAAAGTTAAACACGAATATATACTGTCCGCGACGGAAAGCAAGTACTTGGTCGTCATCTTTTTCCCAAAGTTTTTCTATCTCAAGATTTTGGAAGTTATATACTGATGACACGAGAGATATCATCGCATTATCAAAATTATTCAGATACTGATACTGCAAATCCTTCCTGTCAACAAGGCTCCACTGACGACGTGCGTACTTATAACTCCAACCGTTACCTTCACGCGGGAAATCAATCCACTCCGGGTGTCCGAATTCGTTACCCATAAAATTCAAATATCCTCCATTGATAGTGGATAGTGTCACAAGTCTTATCAACTTATGCATCGCTATTCCGCGAGCCACTGTCATATCATTATCACCCACCATCATGTGCCAATACATTTTCTCGTCAATAAGACGGAATATGACAGTCTTGTCACCCACAAGGGCTTGGTCGTGACTCTCTACGTATGATATAGTCTTTTCGTCCTCACGGCGATTGGTAAGTTCCCAGAATATTGAAGTAGGGTGCCAATCTTCATCTTTTTTCTCTTTAAGCATTTTTATCCAATAGTCAGGAATCCCCATTGCCATACGATAGTCAAAACCTATACCTCCGGACTTAAACGGCAATGCAAGTCCCGGCATACCGCTCATCTCCTCTGCAATAGTGATAGCATGCTTGTTAACTTCGTGTATTAACTTATTCGCAAGTGTCAGATAAGTAATAGCATTTGTATCCTGTCCGCCATTGTAATAGTCACCGTAAGAGCCGAAGGCTTGTCCCAAACCGTGATTATAGTACAGCATAGAAGTAACACCATCAAAGCGGAAGCCGTCGAAATGGTATTCTTCAAGCCAATATTTGCAGTTAGACAAAAGGAAATGAAGCACCTCATCTTTTCCGTAATCAAAGCACAAAGAATCCCATGCAGGGTGTTCTCGGCGTGAATCACCGTAAAAATACAGGTCATAACTTCCGTCAAGACGTCCAAGTCCCTCATTCTCATTCTTTACTGCATGAGAGTGTACTATATCCATAATCACTGCGATACCGTATGAGTGAGCCTTATCAATAAGCGACTTTAAGTCTTCAGGCGTACCGAATCGGCTTGAAGGGGCAAAAAAACTTGACACATGGTAGCCGAAAGAACCATAGTAAGGGTGTTCTTGGATAGCCATTATCTGGATAGCATTATACCCGTCTTTGGCAATACGCGGCAACACCAAGTCACGAAACTCTGCGTAAGTACCAACTGCCTCTTTCTCCTGCGCCATTCCTATGTGACACTCATATATCAGAAGCGGATGCACATCCGGCGTAAACTCCTTATCCTTCCATTTATAAGGCTTTTCAGGACTCCATACCTGGGCTGAAAACAAGTGAGTATTCTCATCTTGAACCACACGAGTGGCGTATGCAGGTATTCGCTCGCCTGCACCACCGTTCCACTTTACTGCCATCTTGTAAAAATCACCGTGATGCAAAGCCGTTGACGGAAGTTTCAGTTCCCAGACACCGCCGTCAAGACGATGAAGCGCATATCCCGCCATTTCCTTCCAATCGGAAAAATCACCGATAAGAGTAATAGCAGTAGCATTAGGAGCCCATTCACGGAACATCCAACTACCGTCTTTTTCACGATGAAGACCGAAATAACAGTGAGCGTTCGCGAAATCCACAAGGTTTCCACACTCACATGTCAATTCACGTTCTTTCTCTATAGCATCATTGTGGCGACCGTTAATAGCATCTGCGTACGGTTCAAGCCATGAATCATTTTTCAGTATCGCAAGTTTTTTATTTTTCATGAATCAGGTATGTATAAGTTTTTCACAAAATTAGCAATTTATCTCAATACTCACAAATTAACAAATTTTTTTTAAGCCCATTGCAACTTTTTGCGTACATTTGCGTCTATATTTAATGAAACGTTCTGAAAACGAATATATTTAAATACTTTCAATAATAATTTTCACAAAATGAAAAATCTTATCACTAAAGCATTTTTTGCTGTTGCTTGCTTGATGACTCTTGTGTCTTTCAGCGCTTCTGCACAGGAAATGCCTCAATTACCGATCGATCCGAATGTCCGCATCGGTAAGTTAGACAATGGTTTGACCTACTACATTCGTCACAACGAAACTCCTAAGGGTCAAGCTGATTTTTACATCGCACAAAAAGTTGGTAGCGTTCTTGAAGAAGACAATCAGAGAGGTCTCGCTCACTTCCTTGAACACATGTGCTTCAACGGTACTACTCACTTCCCGGGGAACGGACTCCGTGACTGGCTTGAATCTATCGGTGTCAAATTCGGTTGGAATCTAAACGCTTACACTTCTATTGACGAAACAGTTTACAACATTTCAAACGTTCCTGTAGAACGCGAATCCGTTCAGGACTCTTGCCTCCTTATCCTTCACGACTGGGCTGATGACCTCACACTCGCTCCTGAAGAAATTGACAAGGAACGCGGTGTTATCCACGAAGAATGGAGACGTTCTATGGTCGGCACTATGCGTATTTACGAAAAAGTATTGCCTACAATTTACCAAAACGGTCGTTACGGCTACAGATTGCCTATCGGTATTATGGACGTTGTGGACAACTTCCCTTACCAAGCACTCCGCGACTATTACGAGACTTGGTACCGTCCTGACCAGCAAGGTGTTATTGTAGTTGGTGATATTGACGTTGACCGCATCGAAGCTAAAATCAAAGAAATGTTTGCGGACATCAAGATGCCGGAAAATCCTAAAACTCGTGAATACTTCCCTGTTGAAGACAACAAAGGCACTATCTACGCTATCGGTACTGACAAAGAACAAAACAACAGCCAAGTCCTGATGTTCTTCAAGCATGATGTTCTTCCTGCTGAATACAAGAACACTCCTGCATACCTCGCTCAGAACTATATCAACACTATGATTCACAATATGATGGCAAGCCGTCTGCGTGACATCATCTCTAAGGCTGACGCTCCTTTCGCTCAAGCATCTGTTTACTATGATGAATTCTTTGTAGCAAAAACCAAAGATGCTCTCGCTCTTACACTTATAGGGAAAGGTAATGACATTCGTCCAGCTTTCGAATCTGCATATCGCGAACTTCTTCGTGCTGCTCGCGGCGGATTTACCGTAACTGAATACGAACGCGCTCGCAAAGAATACCTTTCTCAACTTGAAACTTTATACAACAACCGCGAAAAAACGGAATCTGAAAACTACGTTAACGAATACGTTAATAACTTTGTTGACGGCGATCCTATCCCGGGTATTGAAGCAGAATATCAAATCATGAATATGCTCGCTTCACAAATTCCTGTTGACATGATTAATCAGGCACTCAAAGAATACGTTACTGACGATAACCGCGTTATCGCTTGCTTCCTTCCGGAAAAAGAAGAAGTAGTTGTTCCTACAGAAAAAGACTTTGCAGACATCGTTGCTAAAGTTGATGCTGAAAACATTGAACCGTACGTTGATGAAGTTAAGTCTGAACCGTTAATTGAAAAACTTCCGGCTAAGGGTTCTATCGCAGGTGAAAAAGAACTCTCAACTTTCGGTGCTACTGAGCTTACGCTTTCAAACGGCATAAAGGTCGTTGTTAAATCCACTAAGTTCAAAGGAGATGAAATCATAGTTCACGCCTTCGCAAAGGGTGGTACAAACGTTATCTCTGACGATGAAGCTGCAAACCTAATTTTCTTGCCATACGCTACTAATAAAGTAGGTTTTGGTACTTACACAAGTTCTGATATGACTAAATACCTCCAAGGCAAACAAGTTTCTTACGAATACAACTTTGAAGGAAACGAGCGTACTCTCCAAATGACCACTACTCCTCGTGACTTGCAGACTGCTATGGAAATACTCTACATGGCATTTGCAGACCCTACTATCAATGCTGAAGAATTTGAAGCATATCAAAAGCAACTCATTGCTATTCTTGCTCACCAAGAAGCAAATCCACAATATCAGTTCATCAAGAAATACCTTGAATCCACTTACAAGTCACCGCGTATGCAACAGATTTCTTCTGCAATCATAGAAAATGCAAACTGCGAAAAAATCGTTGCTATCTTAAAGCAAATGGTTGCAAACCCTGCTGACTTCACTTTCGAATTCGTAGGTAATATTGATGTTGAAACTCTTCGTCCTCTTCTTGAACAATACGTTGCTTCACTCCCTGTTGACAAGAATAAATCAATCAGCGAAAAAAATCTTGACAATACTCTCGCTGTAACCGGTGACACCGAACAACACGATACTTACAAGATGGAAACTCCACAAGTTTGGGCTTACATCACAGCTTTCGGACACGCTGAATACAATGCCAAGAACCGCCGCGTTGCATACATCGCAGGTCAAATCCTCGGCAACCGTCTTTTAGCACAAGTTCGTGAAGAAATGGGCGCAACATACTCTATCAGTGCTTCTTGCAGCATTGACCCAATGCTCGCTCCTTCTCAAAACACTACTGTCACTACCGCCTTCCCTTGCAACCCTGACATGAGCAAAGAAGTATTCGAATTCATCAAGGGTGCATTCAAGGCTATGGCTGACAGCGTTACGGCTAAGGAAGTGGCAGAACAAGTTGAATTCCTCGTTAAGGATACTAAAGAAGGTCACGAAAGAAATCAAGACTGGGTAAACACTCTTTACAGATTCAATCAATTCGGCGTTGATACTTACACAGGTGACATTGAACTTCTCCAATCCATCACTGCTGAAGATGTTAAAAACTTTATGAAACAACTTCTTGAACAAGGTAACTACCGTGTTTACACTCTCAATCCTGAAGAAGCAAAATAATTTACGGTAACTGTAAATAACACTTATAAGGAGCGCACTCTTTCGGGTGCGTTCCTTTTTTTTTATTAACTTTGCACTCGTAAAAAATAAATACGAATTATGAAGAATATAATCCTATTTGATAACCCGGCTGATAAGACAAATCTACTTCCACTGACCTACACTCGCCCTATATGCTGCTTGCGCGTGGGTATTGACACGGTGATTGAAAAATGGAAAGACGCTGTAAGCGGTACTTTTTCAGTCCTTACCGATGACTATCTTAGCGAAAAATTTCCTACCATCTACACTGACGACAATTACTTTATCAGTGGAAATATTATCCCTGACAAAAACATAATTTCTGACATATTTACTCTTAGCATAGGGGAATGTCTCACAGTAAATGACAAAATCATCGCACTCAGAGGCTCTAAAAATGACTTTGAGAACCCGGCATTATTATCTAAAAAGGAATACTCCGGTGAGTTCCGCGCTATCAATTATCTTTACGATATTTTTACTCTCAACGACAACGTTCTCCGCGAAGATTTTATCCGCTTCACCGCAGGCAAAAAAAGTGCTGAAATATCCGACACGAACACCATAATCGGAAATCCGGACTTACTGTTCATAGAAGAAGGTGCCGAAGTGGAAGGTGCGTACATCAACACCAAGACAGGGCCGGTATATATTTCAGCAAGCGCACAAGTGATGGAAGGTTCTTGCCTCAGAGGTCCAATCGCACTATGTGAACATTCCGTCGTAAATATGGGTAGTAAAATATATGGTGCTACAACTCTCGGTCCGTGGTGTAAAGTAGGCGGAGAGCTGAACAACGTGGTAATGATAGGCTTCAGCAATAAAGCTCACGACGGATTTCTGGGCAATGCCGTTATCGGCGAATGGTGCAACATCGGAGCAGGTTGTGTGGCTTCAAACTTAAAAAACGACTACACCGAAATCAAATTGTGGAACTACGCAGCCGGCAGATTTACACGAACAGGACTTCAATTCTGCGGATTAATGATGGGAGACCACTCAAAAGCAGGAATAAACACTATGTTTAACACCGCAACAGTGCTTGGAGTAGGCGTAAACGTCTATGGCTCCGGATTTCAAAGAAACTTCCTTGCCTCATTCTCGGAAGGTTCTCGTGCAGGATTTACAGACGTACCCATGACAAAATTCTTTGACATCGCACGACGAGTTATGGCTCGCAGAGGACAGAAATTGACCGAAATCGATTGCCGCATCTTTGAGCATATCAACGATATGGCACACAACTATAAATATTAAAATATTACTGTCCGCTAAACCATAAAATGGCTCGCCCAACCTCTTGAAAGATAGAAGTTGGGGTTACATTTAGTGTAGGACAAGCCCCGGGTGTTAGTCTTCAGAGTTATCTGGAGGCGAATCGTCAGCCTCGGCAATCATAATTTTCCAATCTGCATCAGGTTGATTGAGTAATTTTTCAAGATCCGGATAATACATCAACATAATACGCACTAATGTAGCCAATCCTGAAAAACTCCAACG